>ERZ1023389.115-NODE-115-length-13278-cov-865.726083_pt1 | contig 13278 bp, 9 predicted proteins | sample MGYA00380502_ERZ1023389 | MGnify/ENA primary metagenome ERZ1023389 (study PRJEB33173, sample SAMEA4830382) | metagenome | study: EMG produced TPA metagenomics assembly of the PRJEB25223 data set... | reverse complement strand
AGAAGTGAAATGTTGTAACGCTGATGGTAGTGTGGGGTTTCCCCATGTGAGAGTAGGGCACCGCCAGGTTTTATTTTTTTAGTTTATTCATTGAGTAAATTAAAAAAATAAAAAATTTTTGGCAGAGATAGTGCAATAGATCCACCTGATACCATACCGAACTCAGAAGTGAAATGTTGTAACGCTGATGGTAGTGTGGGGTTTCCCCATGTGAGAGTAAGGCACTGCCAATCATCATTTTTAGCGGAGTGGTAGTTCAGCTGGTTAGAATACCTGCCTGTCACGCAGGGGGTCGCGGGTTCGAGTCCCGTCCATTCCGCCAATTCATATCATAGTTTATTGATACCAATAGGGGCGTAGTTCAATTGGTAGAGCACCGGTCTCCAAAACCGGGTGTTGGGAGTTCGAGCCTCTCCGCCCCTGCCATAAAAAACCTTTCATTTTCAATAATTTACTACATTGTAAAAATTTTCTTGTGAGAAATCATCGTCTTCGTGTGGCGTAAATGTGACATTGTTCGCAAACTCTATCATGTGATAGCATTTAAATGCGTAGGAATATAATAATTTCTAATAATTAATTTTGTTTAATATTATAAGTAATAGTTTTTTGAACATTATTTTTAAATAATTTTGATCAGTTTTATAATTTTACATTAGTATACGAGTCTTAATTTTGTTGTAAGGAATAAAAATGGAAGAGTCCCTAGAATTAGAAAAATTGCCACGAATCATTACTGATGTATTGAAAATCGTGCTTTGTACAGCGTTGATTGCGCTAGCGATTGTGCTTATTATTGCCCTTGTAAAAATAACTTATACTTTATCTATGATGGTGCTTAACACTTCGTCTGTTGTACCTTATGATGTTGCTGAACAAGCAGTAATGTTTTTCTTATATTTCGGGTTTATTGGTTTGATTGTGCAGTATTTTAAAAGCGGATATCACTTCCCTTTACGCTATTTTATTTATGCTGGGATCACTGCGATGTTGCGTTTAATCATTGTTAATCATGAAAGCTCGATGGATACCATCTTATTTGCAGGCGCAATTTTGATTATGGTGATCGCACTCTGTTTGGTGTTATATTCTAATAAACTGAAAAATATATAGTTTTAGATTCAAAACAACAAAAAACGCACTTCATTTGAAGTGCGTTTTGTCTTTTTAGTTGAGCTACTCAGATTTGCTTTCTAAAAGTGCGGTTGAATTTTCTTCTGTTTTTTCTTCCGCACTTTCTGGAATGACATCCTGAATTGCCATCACGGATTTCAAACTCTCTTGGTGAACTTGTTCAGCTAATGCTTTATCGCCCGCTTGTTCAAATACATAAGATGCCATCATCAAATCATTTTGTTCTAATTGTTCAGGGCAAGCAATCACGTTTTTGAATACATCTGCTGCTTTAGCAAATTCATTGTTACGAACATATAAATAACCCAAAGCACGATTGATACAGCATTTTTGTTTTTCATCCACACGTTTTGCACGTTTTTCTATTAGCTTGAGAAGTTTACTGTTATCTTCTGGTTGTAAACGTGTAATTTGAGTACAAAGAGGTAAACTGATTGCTGTATTGTCACCGAGTTTTTTCAGTATTTCAAATGTCAATTCAGTAGCTGATTCATGATCATTACAGTCAATTAAACGTTGAATAAGGCTAATTTTAAGTTCAATATTGTTACGGCGATGACGAGGTTGCTGATTCCACCAAGTTAGTAAGCCATCAATTCCTTCTTCGTTCATTTTCTCGTCGAGTAAACCATTTTCGGTTTTAGAGCGAAGATCTTTGAATTCTTCATCATTGAATAAACCGCTATTCGCAACATTGTCTAAAATTTTATCTAGAGCTTGATAGGCTTTAGAGCGAAGATAAATTTCTACCGCGAGTTTTAATACTTCTTTATTGCGACGAGCCATTTCTAATAAGCTATCTACAGAACTGCGCGCTGCAGGTAACTTGTTTTGTTGCAATAAAATACGAGTACGGGCAATTTCCACGAGCAAATTATCAGAGCCGGCTAATTCTGTTGCTTCAATTAAATAGCGATTTGCACTAAATTCGTCGCCACGTTGTTGAGCAGCTTCTGCTGCTTTGATGAGATTTAGTACAGGTTCAGCAGAATGTTTAGCATTTTTGCCAATTAATTTTTCTGCTTTAGCGTAATCCCCTTCATTCATTTTTACCAAGCCTTCAAGGGTTTGTTTTTGCGCTTTTACACGTTTGCGATTAGAAAACCATTGATAAGAGCTACGACTTAAACGAAAGAAACGAGTGATGCCCCATTCAAAAGCATAAATTATTGCTAAAGAAATAATGAAAAAAATCACTAAGGTAGTGATGGACATTTCTATAATACGATTTGCTGTCTCAATGCGCACATAACCTTGCTGACCAGAAATATAAGGCCCTGCTACAAGTCCTACAAGCAATGTCAGCATTAAAAAGAGCACTCTAAACATAGACTTATCCTTATTGTTGTGATTCAGATTGTGTTGGTTTAACAGCTTCTACTTTAGGCATTGTATCAATCGCCTTGTCTGCTTCAATTTCCACTTTTTGTACATCTAAAGCTGTACGATTAAGATATTTGTCAAGTAATGTTAAACTTTTTAATTGCTCTGGTACATCTACATAAATAGAAGTATCAGTCAATCCATCTACTAATTTTAAGAAATTTTGTGTTACTTCAGCGTTTGTATCAAAATAGCTACGAACCCAAGAAGAAACAGCTTCTAGAGATTGCTTATAAAGTTCATTTTGCTGACGAGGAACTGCCATAATCGCAAGCTGTAAACGTAGACGAATGTTCTCACGAAGATAAATATCTTGATTTGGTGCAAGTAATTCTTTTTTATTTGAATTTTGTTTTGGCGAAATACGAATAAAATGATTTAGGAAAGAGGTTGCGCTTTTTTCAATATTTTGTTGCCAGTCAGTAATGTTGTTGGATAATTTATCATTATTTTTAGATGTTTCATCAAAATTTACATTCAAAGCCTGTAATTCATCGACTGTGTTTGCAAGCTGTGACAGTTTTTGCATTATCGCATTTTGATCCACACTTGAAAGCGAAAGAAGTTGTTTTAAATCTTGATTGATTGCACTACGAATTTCATTTGCTTGTGAATTATTAACCTTGACGAGGGTTTCATCAGCTAATTTTAATAAAGAAACCGCTGTATCAACATCGTTATCTAAAACAAGTTTACGCAGGGCATTATTTAGTAAAAAATCAGCTTCGGAAAATAACCAATCGCTTGGTTGTTGTGCGATGGCAAGCTGACTTACTTGTTTCATTTGAGTTTGTAAGGATGTTATTTCCCCTGTTTTGCTTACAATTAATTGTTCCAGTTGAGCTATATTTTCTTGTGCAGTTTTTAAACTCTGTTCTAATTGTGTAAGTCGTTTATTGTTATTGGTGTTATTTGAGGAAAGATTTGCTCCCGTTTGATTTTCAAGTGCGGTTAATTTCTGTTGAATTTCAGCTATTTGTTGCTGACCAAAATAGTATCCAGCTCCACCAATACCTAGCGCAACAAGTATTGCTAATAAACTCAATGCTGTACCCGTTTTTTTCACAATAGTTTGCGGAACAGACTGCATTGTTTCAGCTTGTTCAACAGCTGTTTTGGGCGTATCTGTAAGTTGTTCAGTGAGATCGTTAGGTTGCTCTTTTGCCATATCAATTCCTTAATAAGTGATATTGAGTAAGGTATTTTATAATACTTTGCGTTGATAAGAAAAATATCAAGCTATCCACTAATAATAGAAAATATAGATTTTTATATCGGTAGAATTAAGCTATTTACGCAATAAAATTAGGTGCTATCCTACCACTCTTAGGTAAAAAAGTCATTTTGATTGTTGATAGGTAAAACTTATAATATATTTTAAAAAATTGTGATTTATGTCACATTTTTTTGCATTTATACTCCCTAAGTGGTAAATTGTTCGCCAATTTTTGTTGTTCTGGTAGGGACACCACGTGGAATGTAATCTAGCACAAGCAAAACAATGGGTTAGCGCCTTGGATCAACGCCGTTTTGAGCGTGCATTACAAGGTTCAGGCGATGCATTCCAACACGTTTTAGCGATTGCGCCTTTACTTCTACACCTAAACCATCCACAACTTCCCGGCTATGTTATTCACGCCCCCTCTGGCATTGCGAATTTCCTTGCTTCTGATTATCAAAAAAAATGGCTCACCAATGAATACGGTATTCACTATGCCGATCATAAGCCATCAACACTCAAAAGTGCGGTAAATTTTCACGAAGTTTTACCACCAATTCTAGGCGTTTATGTAATGGGTAGCTTTGGCTCAATAAGTCAAACCTCTTCTTCAGATCTTGATACTTGGATTTGTGTCCGTGATGGCTTGAGTCCAGATGAATATACACTTCTTACTCAAAAAGCCAAGCGGATTAGTGAATGGGCAATGCAATTTAATGTGGAAATTAATTTTTATTTGATGGATCAACAACGTTTCCGCAATGAACATTATGCTGACCCACTAACTATTGAAAATAGCGGCTCTGCACAATATATGTTATTGCTTGATGAGTTCTATCGCTCCGCCGTACGCTTGGCTGGTAAACCTCTACTTTGGTTGCATTTATGGGTGGAAAATGAAAAAGACTATGAAAAAGAGGTGGCGCGTTTAATTACGGTAGGGGAAATTGATCCAAATGATTGGGTAGATTTCGGCGGTTTAGGACAATTTTCTGCAAACGAATATTTCGGTGCCAGTTTATGGCATCTTTATAAAGGGATTGATTCACCTTATAAATCTGTGCTCAAAATTTTGTTGTTGGAAGCCTATTCCAAGGAATACCCAAACACTTGCTTAATTGCCCGCACTTTTAAGCGAGATTTACTTTCAGGCAATACTAATCCTGATCACCATTTTGATCCTTATATTGCCATTCTTGCAAAAGTAACCCAATATTTAACCGCACTTTCTGAATTTAAACGTTTGGATTTTGTGCACCGTTGTTTCTATGTGAAAGCAACGGAAGATTTTGCACGTTACCAAGCCAATAATTGGCGTATTCGTTATATGGAAATCCTTGCGCAAGAATGGGGATGGTCTGCAGAAACGGTAAAACATCTCAATAAGCGTCCATTTTGGAAAATTAAGGCAGTAAAAGAAAACCACGATAACATAATGAAATTTTTAATGTTGAGTTATCGTAATTTAGTGGAATTTGCTCGAAAGCATCACATTCACTCGAGCGTCGTGCCACAAGATATCAACATTCTTTCTCGTAAACTTTATACTGCTTTTGAAGAACTTCCCGGCAAAGTGTCCTTACTCAACACACAGATATCTCACAATTTATCAGAAGCACACCTGACTTTTGTGGAAGTTCGTGGCAATAAACATTTTAAAGATGGTTGGTACCTTATCAATCAACCAATACACCATATTATGTTCTCCAAAGAACGGGTGATCGAATACGGAGAAAGCCTGAATAAATTAGTTTCTTGGGCTTATTTCAATCATTTACTCACTGAAAAAACCGAATTGTCAATTTTTAGCAAGAATGTGACTTTAAGTACATTACAACGCTTTGTCACTAACTTACGTCAGTCTTTTCCAAGCACCATCGCCAAACAACCTAAAAATAGCGATTTATTGAATCAATGCGAAATTCGTAGCTTGTTTATTGCCATAAATCTCACCACCGATCCAACATCCAAAATAGAAGAAGTATTAACGGGTATTTCATCGCGAGATTTATTTAGTTTTGGATCGCTTGAGCAAAGTCTTGTGGGCAGTATCGATTTTACTTATCGTAACGTGTGGAACGAAATCCGAACGCTCCATTTTGAAGGGCAAAATGCCATTTTGCTTGCGCTAAAAGTACTTTCTAACAAAATTTATCGTGGCGTTAATCGCCCAGATTCCATCCAAGTCTATTGTTATAGTGAACGTTATCGCCAAGATTTACGTCAATTAGTGATGGGATTAGTCAATCGATGCGTTAGCATCCAAGTCGGCGATATTCAACAACCTTGCCAAACGTCACGTTTACGCGTAGCGGGTAAAAACTGGCAATTATTTTTTGAAGATCGCGGCATCAGCTTACAAGAAATCGGAAATGAATCGGTCTGTAATGACGCTGAAAGTGCGGTGGATTTTGACGAAGTTTTACAAACACCAATTGAAGATGGCGAGACAAACCAAGAAAGTCGTCGCTATCCACCAGAAATGGATGCCTTCGCAAGTGAAGGATTCCTACAATTCTTTTTTGAAGATAATTCTGATCACAGTTTCAATGTTTATATTTTAGATGAATCTAATCATCTCGAAATCTATCGCCACTGCGATGGTGAAAAAGATGAAAAAGTGCGGGAGATTAATCAACTTTATCAAAACGCCAAACAGGAAGGCGATAAAAATCCTTACAATATCGTTCAACATAATTTTAACTACCCTCAATTTTATCAACTACAAAATGGAAAAAATGGCATATCCATCGTGCCGTTTAAATTCCGCCCAATGAATAAGTAATATTTTCCTGTGGTTGATAGGTTATCGAAAGATATCTATACTTATTTCCTCTTTTACTAGATAAATTGTAGATATGATAACTTCGCAAACACCAATCACTGTGCTAGGTGCGGGATCTTATGGAACTGCGCTGGCAATTACCTTTTCTCGCAATGGTTCTCCCACTCACTTATGGGGGCACAATCCCGTCCATATCGCACAAATGCAGACAGAACGACAAAATTATCGTTTTTTGCCGGATGTCATCTTTCCTGAGGATCTTCATTTAGAAAGTAATCTTGCACAAGCAATGGAATATTCTCAAGATATTTTAATCGTGGTGCCAAGCCATGCTTTCGGTGAAATTCTTATAAAAATCAAACCGCACTTAAAAGCCCATCACCGATTAATTTGGGCAACAAAAGGTCTGGAACGTAACACAGGGCGTTTACTACAAACCGTAGTTGAAGAACAACTCGGAACGCAATATCCACTAGCTGTACTTTCTGGCCCAACTTTTGCAAAAGAATTAGCGCAAGGTCTACCATCAGCTATTACGCTTGCTGCCAATAACGAGCAATTCGCACGGGAATTTCAGTCTCGTATTCATTGTAGTAAAGGTTTCCGAGTTTATATAAATTCGGATATGACTGGCGTTCAACTTGGTGGTGCAATTAAAAATGTGATCGCAATTGGCGCGGGTATTTCAGACGGTATGGGATTTGGTGCAAATGCTCGCACAGCACTGATTACTCGAGGTATTGCAGAAATTACCCGCTTAGGTATCTCGCTCGGTGCAAATACCAATACATTTATGGGAATGTCTGGATTGGGCGATTTAGTGCTAACTTGCACCGATAATCAATCGCGCAATCGACGTTTTGGATTAATGCTAGGTAAAGGATTAGATGCCCAAATGGCTATGGAAAATATCGGGCAAGTCGTAGAAGGTTTTTATAATACAAAAGAAGCCTATTTGCTTGCACAAAGACAAGGTGTGGAAATGCCGATTACAGAACAAATTTATCAAATGCTGTTTTGTGGCAAAAGCGCACAAGATGTAGCCATCAGCCTTTTGGGGCGAGCATGTAAAGGCGAATAAAAGGAGGAATTATGACATTAGATGTGTGGCAACATATTCGCCAAGAAGCCAAAGAACTTGCCGAAAACGAACCTATGCTTGCTAGTTTTTTTCACTCTACAATTTTAAAGCATCAAAATCTGGGCGGTGCGCTAAGTTATTTATTGGCTAACAAATTAGCCAATCCTATTATGCCAGCTATTTCTCTCCGTGAAATTATTGAGGAAGCCTATCAATCTAATCCTTCGATTATTGATTGCGCTGCTTGCGATATTCAAGCTGTCCGCCACCGAGATCCTGCTGTGGAGTTATGGTCTACTCCATTGCTTTATTTAAAAGGTTTCCATGCGATTCAAAGTTATCGAATTACCCATTATTTATGGAATCAAAATCGTAAATCCCTTGCCCTTTATTTACAAAACCAAATTTCAGTAGCTTTCGATGTAGATATTCACCCAGCGGCGAAAATTGGCCACGGTATTATGTTCGACCATGCAACAGGTATTGTTGTGGGTGAAACATCTGTAATCGAAAATGATGTTTCAATTTTGCAAGGGGTAACGCTTGGCGGTACGGGAAAAGAATCAGGCGATCGTCATCCCAAAGTACGCGAGGGTGTTATGATTGGAGCGGGTGCAAAAATTCTCGGTAATATTGAAGTGGGCAAATACGCCAAAATTGGGGCAAACTCTGTTGTGCTTAACCCTGTGCCGGAATATGCCACAGCAGCTGGTGTACCTGCTCGAATTGTAAGTCAAGATAAAGCAGCAAAACCTGCTTTTGATATGAACCAATATTTTATCGGCATTGATGATGGAATGAATTTAAATATATAAGGAAACACCATGATCAACAAAGATACCCAACTCTGTATGTCTTTATCGGGTCGTCCAGGCAATTTCGGTACTACCTTTCACAATTATTTGTACGACAAGCTAGGATTAAATTTCATTTATAAAGCATTCACCACGCAAGATATTGAGCACGCCATCAAAGGCGTTCGCGCATTAGGCATCCGTGGTTGTGCTGTTTCAATGCCATTCAAAGAAACTTGTATGCCATTTTTAGATGAAATTCATCCGTCAGCACAAGCCATTGAATCCGTAAACACAATCGTGAATGATAATGGCTTTTTGCGTGCATATAACACTGATTACATTGCCATCGTAAAATTAATTGAAAAATATCATTTAAATAAAAATGCTAAAGTCATTGTTCATGGCAGTGGTGGTATGGCAAAAGCCGTTGTGGCTGCCTTTAAAAATTCAGGTTTTGAGAAATTAAAAATTTACGCACGCAACGTAAAAACAGGTCAATATCTCGCCGCACTTTATGGCTACGCATACATTAATTCTTTAGAAAACCAACAGGCAGATATTTTAGTCAATGTTACGCCAATCGGCATGAAAGGGGGCAAGGAAGAAATGGATTTAGCCTTTCCAAAAGCGTTCATTGATAATGCTAGTGTCGCGTTTGATGTAGTGGCTATGCCTGTTGAAACGCCCTTTATTCGTTATGCTCAAGCACGAGGAAAACAAACTATTTCTGGCGCAGAAGTGATTGTACTTCAGGCTGTAGAACAATTTGAACTTTATACGCATCAACGCCCAAGCGATGAATTAATCGCTGAAGCTGCGGCGTTTACTCGAACAAAATTTTGAAATAAAGATATGGTACATTGTGTTTTTTATTAAAATTTGTTGTTCTCGATCACATTTCTGAATATTGCTCGTTGCATCTTTATAACATTCATTTAACATTGAACCCTATTTAAGTGATAGCCCTAACGGAGGAACTTTATGGGTGAGATGGCATCTTTAAAAAGTCATAAAAACGGCATTATTTTTATTTTAGATATTGTGCTGTTTTTTGTGTTATTAAATGTATTACCTTTTGAACCAAAAGCTAATTCTGGTTTGGCATTATTAGCTTTTATCGCAGTGCTTTGGTTAAGTGAAGCATTACACGTTACTATTACTGCATTATTAGTTCCACTTTTGGCTGTGGCATTGGGATTAGTTAGCACTAAACAAGCTTTAGTTGGTTTTGCTGATCCGACAATATTTTTATTTTTTGGTGGCTTTTCCTTGGCGACGGCATTGCATATTCAAAAACTTGATAAATTGATTGCCAATAAGATTATGGCACTAGCACGCGGTAATTTATTTATCGCAGTTATTTATCTCTTTTTGATTACAGCTTTTCTCTCTATGTGGATGAGTAACACTGCAACTGCTGCAATGATGCTACCGCTTGCAATGGGTATTTTAAGCCAGCTTGATCGTGAAAAAGATCATAATACTTATGTGTTTGTGCTATTAGGGATCGCTTATAGTGCATCAATTGGTGGTATGGGAACCCTTGTAGGAAGTCCACCAAATGCAATTGTAGCAAGTAATTTAAATTTAACTTTTTCTGATTGGTTATGGTATGGCTTACCAATAATGATTATTTTGTTGCCGTTGATGATTGGGATTCTTTACATTATTTTCAAACCAAAACTTCATCTCAATTTTGAACAGACCTTTGAAAATATTGAAATGAATCCTATGCGTATATTGACGTTTATTATTTTTTCAGTCATTGCTTTAACGTGGATATTTAGCGGTAAAATTAATCCGTTTATTTCAGGATTGCTAGGCTTACAAAAAAATATTGCAAGTTTTGATAGTATCGTAGCCCTATTGGCGGCAATTGTTATTTGTTCAACAGGTGTTGCAAGTTGGAAACAAATTCAATCAAATACCGATTGGGGCGTATTAATGCTTTTCGGTGGTGGATTAACATTAAGTGCGGTGTTGAAGGATTCTGGTGCAAGTAAAATTTTAGCGGATAGTATTGTTTTTATGATTGATGGACAACATTTCTATCTTATTGGTTTATTAGTTGCGGCGTTCATTATTTTCTTAACTGAATTTACTTCTAACACAGCGAGTGCGGCGTTACTTGTACCTATCTTTATTTCTATCGCTCAATCATTGGGTATGCCAGAAATTGGTTTAGCATTAATTATTGGTATTGGTGCATCTTGTGCTTTTATGCTACCAGTGGCGACACCACCAAATGCGATTGTATTTGGCTCTGGTCAAGTAAAACAAAGTGAAATGGTCAAAGTTGGTTTCTTACTGAATTTAGTCTGTGTTGTCGTGATTGCCACTGTAGCTTATATGTTCTGGCTTAAATAATATAGGATTGTTTACTTTTAAGTTTAAATGATGATTGAAGATTATAAATTTAAACGTGAGAAGTACAATAAAGCCATTTAAATAAATGGGTTAAAGCAAATGAAAGCTTTAACCCATTTTTTATAACAGTTCTATACAAAAGCTATTTATTGTGTTCATAAGCATAAAGCGTATTGCTCATCAACATTGCAACAGTCATTGGTCCAACACCACCAGGTACTGGCGTAATATACGCCGCTTTTTCGGCTGCTTTATCAAACTCTACATCGCCTACTAATTTTCCATCTACTCGGTTAATTCCAACATCAATTACTACCGCACTTTCTTTGATCCAATCGCCAGAAATTAAATTTGGTTTACCTACCGCAACGACAAGTATATCTGCTTGGCGAACGTGGTTTTCTAAATCTTTAGTGAATCTATGTGTTACTGTGACGGTTGCCCCTGCTAATAATAATTCTAAAGACATTGGACGACCGACAATATTAGATGCGCCTACAATTACTGCGTGCTTGCCGTGTAAATCAATGCCCGTTGTTTCTAATAGTTTCATCACACCATAAGGTGTACAAGCTCGTAAAGTTGGAATACGTTGGCATAACCGCCCAACATTATAAGGATGAAAGCCATCTACATCTTTTTTAGGATCGATACGTTCAATAATGGCTTCCGCATTAATTTGTTTTGGCAAGGGGAGTTGCACCAAAATACCGTCAATATTTTTATCTGCGTTAAGTTGGTCAATAATCGCTAATAATTCATTTTGCGTAGTTGTTTCAGGGAGGTCATAAGATTTAGAGAGAATACCGATTTCTTCACAACTTTTACGTTTATTGCCCACATAAATTTGCGAAGCAGGATCAGCACCAACGAGGATTACAGCAAGTCCTGGAGCGCGTTTTCCTTGTTCAATATAATGGGTTATTTTATCTGCTAAATTAGCTTTAATTTGTTTTGAAAGTTCAGTACCAGAGATGATTTTTGCGGTCATTGAGCTATCCTTAATATGATTATGTGATGAAAAAGAAAGCGTTTGCTATTTTAACGAACAATGATTTTTTTACAATGAAAAAGGGGGATTTTTCCTAAAGTGGAATAATTTTGAACAATCAAGTTGAAAAATCAAAAATTTCATTGACTGAAATAAAAACAAATTTATAATTGACCGCACTTATCGGCGAGTAGCGCAGCTTGGTAGCGCAACTGGTTTGGGACCAGTGGGTCGTAGGTTCAAATCCTATCTCGCCGACCACTTCTTTCGTATTTTCTTGAAATTTTTATAAAAGAAATCCTTTGAATGCGCCCTTAGCTCAGCTGGATAGAGCAACGCCCTTCTAAGGCGTGGGTCAAAGGTTCGAATCCTTTAGGGCGTGCCATTTGTTATTTGTTTAACTAGACTCTGTCTAGTTTTTTCAAATATAAGTCTTTTAGTTTGTTAGATTTTATGTTCGTGATCTGCATCATTTGAGTGAAGAAGCTTAAATACACTCTTGATGATGCAGATAAAAACAATATTTTGGTTATTTAAGTATTTTCCAAGCTCTGAAGCCGTAAACGGCAATTACTACAAAACAGATTAATGGTAGGATAAAGGAGAAATTTACTGCTGGAAGTCCCATAACTTCGCCTTGGTCAATAATCATTCCTTGTAGTGGTGGCATTAATGCGCCGCCTACAATAGCCATTACTAAACCTGCAGCTCCTAATGTCGATTCCTCTTTTAAGCCATAGAGGGCAATACCATAAATGGTAGGGAACATTAAAGACATAAAACCTGAGGTCAAAATTAGGCAGTATAGACCCCATACACCGTCAATAAAGATAACTCCGAGAATACTTAAAAAACCACCAATAGCAAAGAGCATCAGCATAAATTCTGCTTTTAAATATTTCATTAATGCCGTGCTAATAAAGCGACTGCTAATAAAAATAGCCATAGCAATGATGTTAAAGTTTTGCCCTTCAGCTTTAGTAAAACCTAAACGTTCAGCGTATTGTACGATAAATGTCCAACACATGATTTGAACACCTACGTAAAAGGCTTGTGCGATCACGCCTTCACGATATTTGGCTTTTTGCGCCAGTCTACTTACTGCTGTTTTAAAGCTGATTTGTCTGGCCTCTTCTATTTTTACGGCTGGCATTTTTTTCAATCCAATGATAATAAACACTGCAACCACGACAAAACCGAGTGCTATGTAAGGATCGCGAATTTCAGCTAAATCATGGGTGCGAATACTCATTTTTTCTGCTTCAGACAGGGTGTGGAAAATCAAATTACCTGCAGCATCACGTTTGTCAGATTCAAGATTAGTTAGGACTAACTGGGAAGCAACAAACATACCTGTAATTGAACCAAGTGGATTAAATGATTGTGCGAAATTTAAACGTCGAGTAGCTGTTTGAGGATCTCCCATTGCGAGAATATAAGGATTGGCAGTGGTTTCCAAAAAAGCGAGCCCAAAGGTTAAAATATAAAGGGAGACTAAAAAGAAATTAAATATTTCATATT
>ERZ1023389.108-NODE-108-length-14660-cov-16.428346_pt1 | contig 14660 bp, 14 predicted proteins | sample MGYA00380502_ERZ1023389 | MGnify/ENA primary metagenome ERZ1023389 (study PRJEB33173, sample SAMEA4830382) | metagenome | study: EMG produced TPA metagenomics assembly of the PRJEB25223 data set... | reverse complement strand
ATAGAACAATCAACAGACGCTTGTTACTTTTTAGGTGAAATGTCAAAATCTAATGATTACGCAGTAATTTTTGCACTATCATTTATTCTTGAGCACGCTTCAAGAGATTTTATGAAAGAAAATAAAAATAAAATAGTCGATATTATTATTGAGGCAATACAGAAAGGCTATTATAGAGCTAATTTTTATTTTGCAGAGAGTTTGTTATATGTGATGAGCAGAGACATAGATTATCTATCTTATGTAGAGTTATTGATAAAATCAAACAATCTAACTGTTCAAGACATTGCTATAACAAATATATTTAGGCTGTCAGATGAAGATTGGAGGATGTTTAATAAGGTATCAAAAGATGTAGACTTTTCTTATATGATGGATGATTTTAGCGAATTTAATAACTATCTATTAATTAAAGATAAATCACACATACCTTTATATCAGAAAAAAATTATTGCTATGGGATACTATAAAAAACATCATAGTAAAAAAGAGTCCTATCATATTTTTGGTGAAAACAACCCAGAATTGTTTGATTTTATTTATTTCTTACCATAGATATATAAAAGCAAATAACAGACACCGCCCCATCTAAAAAAACATGGTCTGCCTAATGTTACAATCCTCAGCCAAACAAAGCTAGACCACACCGAAACTGTCTACAACTTTGAAGTACAAGACTTCCACACCTACCATATTGGTGAATATGGGGTGTGGGTGCATAATGCGGATTGTTGTGATTTGAATATCACACCAAATGGGAAAACATTACCCAAAGGTGAATCAATCTTTAATACAAAAGATGGTAATGGTCAAACAATTGCAATCTACAAAGGTAAAGATGGTCAATGGTATCGTACATCAGATTATAATAAAACTGATGCAAGACCTTATAACATTCCAGATGTACCAAAAGTTCAAACAAGGCATTATACTTATGCTAATGACAGAAAGGTAAATGGTGCAAATGTTGGAGATGTATTTAGAACTCCAGATACACATCCAGATGACTTTCTTTCTAAAGGAGCCAACAAAATCAATAAATATACAGGCGAGATTTGGCAAAAGAGTCATACATCACATACAGACAAAATGGGTGAATGGAAAATTGGCATAAACGGCAAACCGCCAACCCGAACAAAGAAAATTACCATAGAAATTAGTGATGGAAAAATTATCAAAATTGAAAAATAGTCAAATATTTTTAAAGAATATAGATTTTGACAATTCTAGAAATAGTAGGTATTGGGTAGGATATTTTAAGGCAGAGAATATAAATGATCTGCATTTGATAAATGAGTCTACTATGCTACTAATTAACTTTTTTAAAGAAAATTTAACTAATTTTTTCTTATTAAGTGCTTTGACAGAAAATCCTGATTATGAATCTTATGGAGATCTTAATAATTTTGATATTCTTTATGATAAATTATTTACGGAAATAAAGAGTTTGAAAGTCATACAAGAATACAATGATGATTTCAAAAATTATTTTGAAAATGACGAAAAGTTAAATATAAAATTAATTAACATACATTTTGATATTGACATATCAACCAAGATTTGTGAGCTCTTAATGTTTTATTATTTTAATAAGAATTTGGGGGCAGGTATGCTTTTTGATTAACCCTGTCTTGGGAATAGCTCTTTATCCTCATGAGGATATAGGGTATGGTTGCATATCTTTAAATGGAGACAAAGATTTGTTAATAGGTTTTTTGAAATTTTGTAATGAAAAAGAATATTTTATATCTTATTTTGATGAGGTTTGAACTGTATAAGGTTTTTTAAAATACATTAAATATGGAATTAAATTTTTAACATATTTAGGGGTGAAAAAATGATTTATACAAATCACTTAATGTTAAAATATTTTAAAAATGAAGAATCTAATAAACCTGATTGTGTACTGGATTCTAGTTTAAGATCTATTTTGGATGATGGTTTTATAATTATTGGTGACTGTATATTTTTAGATAAAGTATTATACTGAGATTTTGAAAGAAATTTGAATGGCATTGGAAGAATGAAAACAGATTTTTTAGATTTATCTGGAATTGAAAATGCCAATAATAAAATACATATTGATGATTATGTGAGTCAAGAAGTGTTCGAAAAATCTTTTATATTCTTATATTTTTTTAAAACATATTGGTATAAAGAATTCCCTAATATAAGTTGCTTTATTTCATTAAGTTTTCAAGATGACGAAATAGGAGAGTTGGCAACATTTTCATTTCATAAATATAGAAAAAATGAGATAGTTTATGATGTGGAAAATATAAACTCTTACTCTCAGCCAGTTTATTTTGAAATATTTAATTTACTGGGTGAACCCATTAACCAATAAAACTGAACAAATCAACAAAATAACAATGATTAATGGCAAACCACACATCAAAGACCCTTTAACTGGAAAACTTGAAGATGCTGAAAAGTATAAAGTTGCGGTGGATCATATTTTGCCGAAAAGTTATTTTACAATAGCACAGTATATTGCTATATCGCTTGTATTAACAAAACTCAAGCTATTAAGTAAATTTCATAATCAAAATGCACAAAATATCCCAAAATATTATTATTTTGTATCACTTAAAATCATTTTGTGCTAAAATTTGCCAAAACTGATTAAAATGGCAGGTAAGCGACAATAATGACCATAAGACCCTCCAACATCCTTGCCCCAACCACAGACCCACAAGATATGCTGGGTGTACTCTGGCTGTCGTATCATTTTAACATACGCTTATGGATAAAGCCTTATGTGATTAGTCAAATTGGCACAAGCCGTCGTACTCTCACAGAAGGGCATTATACCCAAGAAATCTATCCTGCCCGTACCCGTTTGGGCGATAATGTGGCAGCTCATCTTACCTTTTATCTAAAAAATGAAATACCCACCCTAGAATTTTTGGCTAGATTGTTTTATAAGATAGATGGCAGACTTATCCAAGATTGGGTCAATGCTGAGCCAACAGGTCGCTACGCCAGAAGAGTGGCTTTTTTGTATGAGTGGCTGACAGATGAGCGTTTAGAACCGCCGTCTGACATTGGCGGTGGCTATGTCGATATCTTAGATGGCGATAAAGTGGTGGTAGCAAATACCCCCATTAAAGATAATCGCTGGCGAGTGAACAATAATATTGCGGGTACTAAGGACTTTGCTCCAATGGTGGTCAAGACACCAATGCTATTATCCGCCATTGACTTTGATGTTAAGGAGCATTTGACCCAGCTTAGGCAGGAGTTTGGCGAGGATTTATTGGTGCGTGCTTCGGTGTGGATTACCTTACGCGAAAGTCGTGCCAGCTTTGCCATTGAGGGGGAGGGTGGTCAAGAAAGTCGCATTGAGCGATTTGCCAGGGTGATAGCAGAGCAAGTTGGGCAGGGTGAAATTCCCTTATCTAATGAGCGATTGGGTGTACTACAAGAGGCAATTATTGGTAAAAGTATTAGTATTAAACATTTTGGGCTTAGACAGTCGCCTGTATTTGTGGGTGAGAGTAATTATCGCCACGCTAAAGAGATTGTACATTATATCGCCCCACCTTGCGAAGAGGTACCATCAAAGCTAGAAGGGCTTAATGCATTTTTTATGGGTACAAAGGGGCAATCCTCTCTGATGAGAAGTGCGGTCATTGCCTTTGGTTTTGTCTACATACACCCATTAGCAGACGGCAATGGACGCATTCATCGTTTTTTGATGAATGATGTATTAAGGCGAGATGGGCAGACAGATGATCCTGTGATTTTGCCGATTTCTAAGGCTATCATTGATAGTTCTACCACCAAGCGTGCCTATGATGCCATCTTGGATGCTATATCCAAACCCTTAATGCAAAGTTTAGAGGATAAGTACCACTTTACCGGCAAACCAACCACTTATGCAGATGGTATCAAAAGCAATCTTGTGGTACAGGCAGACAAAAACACGCAAAGTCTATGGCGATATATGGACTTGACTACTCATACGCAGTATTTATCAGAGCTTATGAGGCAAGTTATTGGTATAGATATGGTAGAAGAGTCAGCTTATCTTAGAACCTACGATAAAACACGCCAAGAGGTTAAAGAAATTATTGAAATGAGCAATCAAGATGCTGATCGTATCATCAGAAGCATTCTTGACAATCAAGGCGTTAGAAGTAATAAACTTGTCAAGGAATACGAACTTTTGGGTGATGATGAGCTATGGGAGCGGTTGGTGGGGGTGGTTAATGGAATGCTTGATGTTTAAAAATAAAAACACCGCATCTGGTGGTTTAGGTCAAAATGTGATAATGTTTACCGTAAAAATTTATTTAGGTTAGGATGCTTAATTATAAAAAATCTTCTTAGAGCGTTAACTTTGGGATTTGCCTTTAGTTCGTTTTTTATTATACTTCCAACGATACAGCAAGCTCAGGCAAGACCGTACTTTGCCACCACAACACAGGCGACGGCTAAAGCCAAGCAGTTGGGCTATAAAAAAATTAATGAGCGCTCCAATGGTCAACCAGTTTATCAAGCCACTAAATCTGCCGTTGTCAGAGGCTTGTCTTATATTACGCCAGATGCCGATAGTCATAATGGCGGGGCATGGAAATTGGTACTTATGAAGAAAACCTAAACAGGATTGGAGATTGATTTATGAGTGATATTATAAGATGACTTCGTAAAGCAAACGATAACCAGAAGATCGCAACTTGATTTTATAACGATCTTTGGTATTTGAACCCCTAAGTTTATTTTTTGGAATTTTTGGATTTTCCAAAATTTGCTTAAGTTTCTTTTTAAACTGATCACGAATATTGCTATCTAATTTATCATATTCTTTTTTTTGCAGACTCTGTAAAGCTTAGGTTATAGCTCATCAATATTTACCCGAATTCTAGGTTCATTTTTTCGCTCCTCTGCAATTTGAGCAAGTTCTAGATCTTCGATGAGATCGATCAAGTCTGCATATCGTGCAGCTGGAACACAATAAAAGGCTGGCTCATTGCGATTAAGGACAGCAACAGTTTCACCGTTGGCATTTTTCAAAGCATCCATTGGGCTTTTTTAAACTCGCTGATGCTTGCAATGTATTTGCTATAGATGGTATTGAGCATAAGTTGGTTCTCCTAAGGCTCATTAAACAATGGACTGCTTAGTCTTGTAACTAAGAACACTGACACATTGCTTGGGTTTCACAATGGGTGAGTAAGTTATCCATGGTATTATTATAATGTTTGTTAATGATACTTTTAATAGTATCATTGGTCAATATATTTCATTGAAATTCTGCGTTTGCGTCGACGCAAATTATTTGTAACTTTGACTTCTTTCCCTAGTGTGCCACATTATTTATCGGTTAAATCCACCTTTGCCTTTATCAGCGGTTGTATCAAACCTCTTTTTTACTTAAAAGAACAGCTTCTGCCTGGCTGAATATGACCACCCATGATCGAATTCCAAACTGGCGATATCATCTTTATCAATTTCAACCTGTGTGCGCTTTAAGCACTTTTGACGAGGGATGAGCGCCCAGTCGCCAATCTTATCGGCACAATCCATTGCAGGTTTTACGGATATGCAAACACAGTCGACAAATCCGGCCGTGGGGTGTAAAGCCCCTCATAGACCTGACCTTGTTTGGTGGTTAATTTGACGGTTTGAAAACCGACCACATACCAAGAGTAATTAACTATGCATTACAAACATATTTAAACTTATCTATAATATTACAAAATAGATAGGTTGTTAGCCATGTACAAACCCAAAGAATTTGCCAAAAAATAGGTGTGTCCGTATCTACATTAAGACGTTAGGATAAAGAAAAACGCCTTGTACCACTATGGACTTAAAACCAATCATCGTGTTTATACAGACGATGATATATTTAAAGTCTTAAACCTTGAAAAGCCAAGTAATCAAGGTAAAATCGTTGTCTATTGCCGAATGTCAAGCCATGCACAAAAAGACGATTTGCAATCGCAAATAGAAGCCATGCAAACCTTTTGTTTAGCACAAGGCATAGCCGTTGATGAATGGCACAGTGAAGTTGGCAGTGGCTTAAACTTTAAACGCAAAATCTTTTTATCACTTATGGATAGAATAGAAATTGGCGAGATAAAGAACTTATATGTCGCTCACAAAGACCGTCTTGCACGCTTTGGATTTGATTATTTTAAACACATGGCAAACCGCCATAACTGTCAAATCATTGTTGCCAACCAAGAAAAACATCGCCACAGCAAGAGTTGGTTGAAGACATGCTTGCTATTATTCATAGCTTTAGTAGCCGATTGTATGGACTTAAAAAATACAAAAAGCAAATCAAACAGATGGTTAAAGAAAATCCATGATATTAGGACACACGATAGAACTTGCTCCCAATAACAAACAAGCCACCTACTTTAATAAGGCTTGCGGTGTCGCACGTCTTGCCCATAACTGGGCATTAGCCGAGTGGCAAAACAATACGAAGCGGATAAAAATTATCGTGATGAATGTCAAGCAAACGGCATAGAAATTGACAAAACCAAACTGAACAGCCCAAGTCAATTTAAACGCCACTGTTTTTAAAAAAGGCGGTAAATGGTTTGTATCGGTTGGTGTGGAAATTGACAATCCACCAAAATTAAATGCCAAAACACACAAAAGTGTTAGCATTGATTTAGGGATTACCGATTTAGCCACGTTATCAGACAGCACAAAAATTGGGGCACCCAAACCTTTAAAAACAAACCTTAAAAAATTACAACGACTAAGTAAATCGCTCATCCGTAAACAAAAAGGCAGTAACAACCGTGAAAAAGCGAAAACCAGGCTCTCACGGTTGTATTATAAAATCTCAAACATCAGAAAAGATTTTTTGCACAAACTCACGACAGACTTAGTAAAACAATTTGATGTGATTTGTATAGAAAATCTCAACGTTAAGGGCATGATTAAAAACCACAAATTAAGCTGCGCTATTAGCGATTTGGGTTTTTATGAATTTAAACGACAGCTGATTTATAAGGCTAATATGCAAGGCAAAACCGTCAAAGAAGTGGATAGATTTTATCCAAGCAGTAAAACCTGTTCATCTTGTGGTTTTGTGATGGCTAAAGAAAACTTGACGTTGGTAACACGTCTATGGACTTGCCCAAATTGTCAAGCAAGTCATGACCGTGATGTGAATGCAAGTTTAAACATTTTAAACAAGGCGGATAAAGTCCTAACTTTATCTTAATATAAACAAGCGGTAGGTTCCACCGTGTTAGTCTATGGAGTTGATGTAAGTCCAAGTTCAAATGAATAAGGCAAACAACGTTGAAGTGGAAATTAAACGCTAAATTTGCCTTTGGGTAGATTTAGATAGGTTTTAAGGAACAGTTGATTATTTATGCTGATGATTATATGCAAACTTTTGGGGTAACTCGCCAAGTTGCTTACAGAATGCTCAAACAAGCCGTTATGGGGCTGTATCGTGCAGAATGGGGGTATAGATACGTAAACAACAAAGGCAATAAAGTTGTTGCCTATGAACGCTTTACGCAGTCTGCCAAATACGTTGAAGCAGAAGCAACTGTTAAATTCATGTTTGCTAACGCTATTATTTCCTTTCTGGTTGAACTTGAAAAACGTTTTACCACTTACGAGATTGAGCAAGTCGCCCAACTGTCTAGCCAATATGCCATGCGGTTATATGAATTTTTTATGCAGAATTTGGATAAAAAGAGTGGTAAAGGTTGGCTAGATATTTCCCTTGATGAGTTGCGTTTTCGCTTTGGGTTGCTTCCTACTGAATACAACCAAATGGGGGATTTTAAAAAAAGGGGTTTTAGATTTGGCTATGTCTCAAATCAATGAAAAAACCGACTTAACCGCCACTTACGAATAACGCAAGAAAGGGCGAACCATTGTCGGCTTTAAATTTTCTTTCAAATTTAAGGTAAAAGAAAAACCCAAACCCCTAGACCAAAAAGACCCAAAAACCCCTGATATTTTTGACAACCTAACCGACAAAGAACGAGAAATCATCACCCAAAAGAATGCCTATGCCGACCAAATCGGAGCGACAGAGCAACACCGCCAAAACTTGATTAAAAAGGCCTAGAGCAACACAGACAAGCCAAACAGAGTGAGCAAGAACGCAAACAGCGTGAGAAAGCCGAACGATTGGCAAGAAATTTTGATGATTTGCTTGCCTTAATCAAAGAACCTCAAGAAAAAGGCATTGAAAAAGCTAAGAAACAAGGAAGATACAAAGGGAGAAAGCCTGCATCGGATAAAAAGCAGCTTGAATAATTAAGTTTCATGCTTGATGAAAAGAACAGTTCGCTTGAGAACGACAGGCAAATGACCTTAAACTCTGTGGCAAAATATTTTAGGGCATATTTACCAACAAAAAATCGCTGTGTGAAAAAAAAATTAAAACAAAATAAGAATTGCATTTATCATTGCTTGGTGGTTCATCATCTTATATGTAGTAATTCAGACTTCATCTGACAGTTGCCCACAAAAGGGCATTGGCTGTCAGATTAAATATGGTCCGTGGTAAAAACTTTGTTTTATAAAGATTCTCTTGTTTATTTAATTTTAATCAAGTAAAATACTTAAAATTTTGTAAAATACTTTTCATTTTTAATTCATTCATTGGTAGATGGACATCTAATTAAATCAACCCCCCAAGGAGCCACCATGAATCGCAACTGCTTTCGTGTCGTATTCAGCAAGACACTGGCTCGGTTGGTGGTTGTTTTTAAAAAGTCTAACTCTGATGCTAAATCTTCTGGTTTTGGTGGGTTTTTACCTTTAAGTTCCAATCAAGGCAAAGTGATGCGGTTAACTGCCCTACACACTGCCATCATAGCTTTCTTCCTCGGTGCCTCAAATGCAAGCCTTGCCAACATCAAAGCCGATCCAGTCGCTACCAATAACCAAAAACCCATCATTGTAGCTGCCAAAAACAATGCCGGTCAAGCTGTTGCTGTGGTACAAATCCAAACACCTGTACAGGGCATCTCACACAACAAATACAGCCAGTTTGATGTTCACGCTCAAGGTGCTGTCTTAAACAATGCCCGTACAGGTACTCAGACACAGCTTGCAGGAGCGGTGGCTGGCAATCCATTTTTAAAAAAAGGTGAAGCTCATACCATCATCAATGAAGTACGTAGTAATAAAGCAAGTCAGCTGACAGGCACACTTGAGATAGCAGGTCAAAAGGCAAATGTCATTATCGCCAATCCATCAGGCATTCATGTTGCAGGGGCAAATTTTATCAATGTCCATGAAGCTACCTTATCCACAGGACACATCACTCATCAAGGACGCTTTAGCCATAATATCACCCAAGGCAGTATTACCATCAATGCATCTAAAACAACTGCTGATTCAAATAATAACACAAGCAATCATCCAAACAACACCGACAAACAAATCACTGGACTTGGTGAGACGCATACCGCTGATTACATCAATCTATATGCCAAAGCTGTTGCCATCAATGCTCAGATACAAGCAGAACACGCCATCACAGCAGTAGCAGGAACTAATCAAATCAGTGATACAGGACACATTACGCCAGATCCCAACCAAAACAGTCCAGCTACCAACACAGCAAAATCAAGCAAAAACCCTACCACCGCCATTGATGTCAAGCTACTAGGTGGCATGAGTGCTGGTAGCATCACCCTTATTGGTACAGATAAGGGTGTGGGCGTGAACACAGCAGGGCTACTGACTGCCAAACGAAGCATTCACATCAGCAGTGATGGTAAAATTACCCACACAGGCAAATCACAAGCACAAACAGGCGGTATCAATCTTGCCAGTAATACCGCTATTGAAATTGGGCAACACAACAGTCCAAATCATAATCAAACAGCTGCTCAAAACTCAAACCTACAAGCCAACACCGACATTAAGCTGTCAGCACCAATCATTACTGCCAATCAAGCTGTCATCACCACCAAAACAGGTGATATGAGTGCCAATGCCAAACAAAATCTAACTTTATCAAACAACGCACTAAATACTGGTAAAAATATTGAAGTAATTGTTGCTAACAACCAAAACAAAACAACCAATCAAAAACAAAAATCCACAGCTACAGCCACACTCACCAATAACACGCTCACTGCCAAAGGGTACATCACCACCGCCAATCTACACGGTGATTTAACTCATGCCAATAATAAACTGGTCGCAACAGGTAACGTCTCAAGCTTTGCTAATTTAAATCAAACCCTAACAAATACCACCATCACAAGTAAGCAAAACAGCCAAGTTAGTGCTAACAACAATCCGGTCTTTACAAACAGTCAAATCAGCTCAGATAAACACACTGCCATCAGTGTCAAAGCCAATCAAACCAGCACAAACAGCAAGTTTAATGCCAAAGATGTGGTCAGTGATGTGGTGGGCAAAACATATACCATCAAAGGCAATGTCAGCCATCAAGGTGGTGCGGTACTCATTGAAGCTGATGGCTTAGCAATTAACAATCAAGATAAACTAAACATCAGCACAGCAAACAGCCCATTATTATCAAGTCATAACCACACACGCCATCTATCAGGCGACATCAGTGTACAAACCAAAAAAGATTTTAATCTAACAAATGCCATTAAACTTACCCAAACAGGCAATCAAGGTGATATCAGCCTAACCAGCAAACAAGGTAATCTTACCCTAACAAGCCAACTAAACGCACCCAAAGGCAACATCAGCCTACAAGGACAAAGTGTTACTCTAACCGCAGCCAACATCAGAGCCAAACAAAACATCAGCGTCTATGCCACTGATGGCAGTGTACAGGTTGATGGGGTAAGAAGGGATTTTGTGAGGGGAAAATCCACTCAAGCATTGCCACAGCTTATTTCGCAAAAACAACAATTAGAACAAAAGATTAATGTCATTAAAAGTAATCCAGAATATATCAAAGATAAGGAGCGGTTATATGCTGCAATGAATGATTGGTATTATACTCAAAAGCTTGATAAATTAAATCGTAAATTCTGTTGGCATCCCAAAACACCTCAGGCTATGAACACACCCCATCATCACTCACCACCCAAACAGGCGACATCTCCATCCACGCCAAAGATGCCATCATCGCAAGTGGTGCTAACATCAATGCTGGTGCTAATATTACGCTAAACGCTCAAGGATTTGCCCCAAACAGTGATGAGTTTAACAATCAAGCTGGTAAAAAGTCTCAAAATCTAAATACCAGCATCATCTTAGATGGCTTACAAAACCACTATGAAATCGGCTCACAAGGCAGTAATCATCATCGCATTGTCGCTTTTAGCACACCAACCACACTAAACGCTGGCAAAGACATTAACATCACTGCCACCACCAAACAGCCTAATACACATCTGGTATTGCAAGGCAGTCAGGTTGCTACTGCTGGCAACCTAGCCATTGCTGCCAATCATCATTTGTTATTAGATGCTGCCATTGACTATGAATATGGCTATGATAAAACCACGCACAAACATGGTAAGTGGTATAAACGCAAATACACCACAACCACAACAATCAACGAGTGGACAGATGCTGATGCGGTTAGCCTAACTGCCAATAACATTCGTCTACAAACCCATGCCAATAAAGCAAACAGCCATATCAACATCTATGCTGCTGATATGACAGCCACAGGTGGTGATATTCGTCTCATATCCACAGGCAATATCAACCTATACGCTCTGACCAATCAGCACAGCAATAAAGAGCATAGCCATACCAAGAAAAAACTCTTAGGCATTCGCTACAATACCACAGACAATCACAATCAAAGACAGCAAATCGCTGCCGTACCAGCCACACTGGTGGCAAACTACATCAATAGCCGCTCTGAGGGTGATACTACCCTTGAAGGTACACGCTTTGAGTATTTGTCAGGGGCCAGTTTCTACGCTGGTGATAAGATTAATCTATTAGCCGCCATCAGCACATTACAAGAACAAGCACAAACTGATAGCAACTCTGTGGTTTGGCAAAGCATACAAAATACGGGCAAGATAGAACAATCTGCCCAACTGCCAAGCTTTACAGGTACAGCAGCCCCCATGTTTGAAGCTCAAGGTGGTCTAAATATCCAAATCCCCATATCTGAAAAAGATGTTCAAAAAAGACAGCTCAAAGATGAAATCATCACCCTTGCCAGTCAACCACAGTACAGCTATCTAAACGATCTGGTGAATCGCAATGATGTTGATTGGCAGCAAATCATCCTAACCGACAAAGACTGGGATTATAAGCAGCAAGGACTGACCCCTGCTGGTGCTGCGATTGTGGCGATTGCGGTGGCTTATGCGACAGGTGGCGTAGGTACAGCTCTGACAAGTACTGTTGCAACAGCAACAGGCAGTACCACCCTAGGCACCATGACAAGTGCTGCCTTTAGCTCATTGGTAACACAAGCCAGCATCAGCCTAATCGATAACCAAGGCAACATCAAGCAAACACTCAAAGACTTAGGTAGTAAACAAAACATCAAGCAAATGACCTTTGCCATTGCCAGCGCTGGGATTGGTAGCAAAATTAACCAAACACTCTCAAAAAGTCTTAGTGTGGGTGATATAGCCAACTCTCACAATTTTAGCCATAAAATCAGCAAAGGTATCGCTAACGCCACTTCAACTGCGCTGCTTGAAAGTACCATATATGGTACCAGTCTTGAAAAGTCATTAATTAAAAATCTGCGTGGTGAAGTTGCCAATGCTGTCGCCAGTGAGATCTTTACCGATTATGTCAAACCACTGGACAAAGATACCCTAATAGATAACATTACCCATAAACTTGCCGCAGGTTTAACAGGCTGTCTATCTGCCAAAGCGGCAGGAAATCGTTGTGAAGCAGGCAGCATCGGTGCTGTCGTTGGTGAGATGTGGGGTGATTATCAAGTAGATGACCCAAACACCCTAACCCAAGCACAAAAAGACAAACTCATCAATCAAGCCAAACTGATTGCAGGCATCACCGCTGCCTTTGCTGGTGAAGATGTCAATGTGGCTGCTGGTGTGGCAGCGGAGGCGGTGAGGTGGAATAGCTCTTACCCCAATTATGGCTCAATGTCCAAAAATCAACAAGCTGAATGTAGGCAACTGGGTATATCAACTTCCGACTGCGGTAAATATCACGGTAAGAAAAACCTTGAAACCCTCAGACAAATAGGCTTGTTCATTATACCAACCACTCCAGAGGAAATTGCTATTGCAGTTGTAACTGGTGGTGCTGGCAGATATGTGATTAAAGTTGGAGGGAAAATTCTTAGCAAGACTTTTGAAAGCAAAGAGGCTGCTAAAAAAGTGTTGGATAAGGCTAGGAGGGTTGAGAATAATGTTTATAGGGACGATAGTTATGGTTATACTTGGTCGCAAGGAAAACCACGAGATTTTAATCAAAATTTAACTATTCATTGGAATAAACACAAAAGTGAATTTCCTGAATTAAGATTTCAGAATGACTATTATAGATTTGCAAGAGATTTTGTGGAAAATCCACCTACTGGAACCTTAACAAAAACTAGATCTAATGGGGATGTTCTTTTTTATCAACCATCTACGAATACTTTTGCTATCAAAGATAAAAATGGTAATATTAAGACAATGTTTAAGCCAAAAGATAAGGAGAGATATTGGAATGCTCAATAAGATAACATTTATTAATGATGATGAATTTTTATGTCCGTGTTGTAATCAAACAAAATTTCATCAAGATGAAGAATTTGATATATGCCCAATATGTTTATGGCAATATGATAAAATTCAAATAATAGACCCAGATTACTGTGGCGGTGCTAATGGATTATCTATTGAAGAATATAGAAAAAATTATTTATTACAAAAAGGTAAAAGGTGATTGAACATGCCTACACTAAGAAAAATTTCCGGCAGTGTTTAAATAGTAAGTTTTCGATACTCTAAGGCTTTAATAGATAGTATGAATATTGTAAAATCTGATAATATGTATATATTGGAAATAGAGATTCCTTCAGAATGTATGCATTGTTTTCATAATAGTATTGGAGATACTATAGAAAATTTTTGTAAAAAAATAATTTACTTTATGGTTATTATGAGCAATACATTGATTTTAGAATTGGTCAAATATATTTTCAAGATAAAGCCATTAAGATTATTTGGGAAGAATTTCCTAATAGCATATCTTTGTTTATAAGAAGTTATAATGATTGCTTATTAATTATGGATATGATAAAAAATGATTTTTATCAAAAATAAAAAATTACTATTTTGATGGGGCTATAACCCCAACTCGTTGGTATGAGGCAAAATCTGGAAATTATTAGAAGATGATAATGTCCGATTCTTAAAAAATGAGTTGTTTTAAGTCCAGCACGGTAGGTTGTATTGAATGAATGCGAAACCTAGCATTTTTATCCCCAATCTTTGAATTTGCTAGTTCCTTAGGTAGATACCAACAATCTCTCTCACAAACTTGCCGCAGGTTTAACAGGCTGTCTATCCGCCAAAGCTCACGATAAATCTTGTGAAGCAGGCAGCATCGGTGCAGTAGTCGGTGAGATGTGGGGTGATCATCAAGTAGATGAGCCAAACACCCTAACCCAAGCACAAAAAGACAAACTCATCAATCAAGCCAAACTGATTGCAGGCATCACCGCTGTCTTTGCTGGTGAAGATGTCAATGTGGCTGCTGGTGTGGCAGCGGAGGCGGTTCAA
>ERZ1023389.100-NODE-100-length-15009-cov-816.442490_pt1 | contig 15009 bp, 11 predicted proteins | sample MGYA00380502_ERZ1023389 | MGnify/ENA primary metagenome ERZ1023389 (study PRJEB33173, sample SAMEA4830382) | metagenome | study: EMG produced TPA metagenomics assembly of the PRJEB25223 data set... | reverse complement strand
TCTAAAAGTGCGTGTAAAGTATCTCGCGCATTTAAAAAACGTTCGCGATCTTCAATATCTGCACGGGTTAATAAAAGTTGCCCGATATGGATATCATAAATAGCAAATAATTTTTCCCAAGCCTGAATTAATTGGCTTTGACCAACCGCTGCAAGCAGTTGCTTTGAGGCGATAGTGGGTGGTAATTGAGGATGATTTAAATAATGGCGACCCGCTGCAATCGCACCAGAAGTCACGATCACTATACGAAATCCATCATTATGCAGTTGTGCAATTTGACGAACGATTTCCATCATATGTGGCGAATTCAGTTTTGGCGAACCCTGAGTTAGCGTGCTTGTACCGAATTTCACAACGATTGTTTTTTTGTTCATAGTCCTTTCCCAAGTTCTTAAAATTGGTATTAACGTTATCACTAAATCAATGAAAAATCACTTAATATCAGGTATAGTAACGGCAAATTTTAGGGGGATTTATGACATTTAGTTTAATTGTGGCGACAACATTAAATAATGTGATTGGTAAAGATAACCAAATGCCTTGGCACTTGCCTGCAGATTTAGCTTGGTTTCGTCAGAACACCACTGGTAAACCTGTCATTATGGGGCGTAAAACCTTTGAAAGTATTGGTCGTCCACTACCTAAACGTACCAATATCGTACTTTCTCGCCAGCTTTTTGAACACGAAGGTGTGATATGGAAAGATAGCTTTGAAAGTGCGGTCAATTTTGTCAGAGATTTTGATGAAATTATGTTGATTGGTGGGGGAGAGTTATTCAAACAATATTTGCCCAAAGCAGATAAGTTATACCTTACTCAAATTCAAACAGAACTAGATGGCGATACTTTTTTCCCTCAATTGAATTGGGAGGAGTGGGAAATTGAATTTGATGAATATCGTAAGGCAGATGAACAAAATCGCTATGATTGCCGATTTTTAATTCTTACCCGAAAATAAATCAAATAAATGAAACAATACTTCTAGAACATTCATTAATCTAGCAAAAACAAAGAGATGATAATTTCCCCTTGAGTTCCCCTTTTTAAAGTTTCATAATGACCTTTCATTTTATTTTTGATAGTTTTAAATATCCCATTTTTAAACATTATCCCAAATCAGGGAAGACATTATGACGAAAACTGCAATTGAAACTCCATCAAATAAATCTGTATCAAATAAAACTGACCGTAAAAAAGGCTTAAGCATTTTTATTCTTCTCCTGCTTATTATTGGTATTGCTTGTGCTTTGTATTGGTTTTTCTTCTTGAAGGATTTTGAAGAAACAGAAGATGCTTATGTGGGTGGAAATCAAGTAATGGTATCATCACAAGTTGCAGGTAATGTAGCGAAGATTAATGCTGACAATATGGATAAAGTCCATGCAGGTGATATTCTAGTTGAATTGGATGATACGAATGCGAAACTTAGTTTCGAACAGGCCAAAAGCAATCTCGCCAATGCTGTACGTCAGGTAGAACAACTCGGTTTCACTGTGCAACAATTGCAATCAGCTGTGCACGCCAATGAAATTTCTTTAGCTCAAGCACAAGGCAATTTGGCTCGCCGAGTTCAACTTGAAAAAATGGGTGCGATTGATAAAGAATCTTTCCAACACGCAAAAGAAGCTGTCGAGCTTGCCAAAGCAAATTTAAATGCCTCTAAAAATCAATTGGCTGCTAATCAGGCTTTATTGCGTAACGTTCCATTACGTGAACAACCGCAAATACAGAATGCGATAAACTCGCTTAAACAGGCTTGGTTAAATTTGCAACGTACAAAAATTAGAAGTCCAATTGATGGCTATGTAGCACGTCGTAATGTTCAAGTTGGGCAAGCCGTTTCAGTGGGTGGCGCGTTAATGGCGGTGGTATCTAATGAACAAATGTGGCTAGAAGCTAACTTCAAAGAAACCCAATTAACGAATATGCGCATTGGTCAGCCAGTAAAAATCCATTTTGATTTATACGGTAAGAATAAAGAATTTGATGGCGTGATAAATGGTATTGAAATGGGGACTGGCAATGCATTTTCTCTTTTGCCTTCACAAAATGCTACGGGTAACTGGATTAAAGTGGTGCAACGCGTACCTGTGCGAATTAAATTAGATCCACAACAATTTACAGAAACGCCATTGAGAATTGGTCTTTCTGCAACGGCAAAAGTAAGAATTTCAGATTCATCAGGCGCAATGCTACGAGAAAAAGCAGAACCGAAAACGTTATTTTCTACTGATACACTTAAATATGATGAAAGTGCGGTAGAAAATTTGATTGAATCTATCATTCAGCAAAACAGCCATTAAGGCGGCGTTATGGACAATTCCGCAAAAAAATTCCCGCCTATTCAAGGTGGTGCCATGATTTTATTAACGCTGGCCTTATCTCTTGCCACCTTTATGCAGGTATTAGATTCTACCATTGCAAATGTGGCAATTCCTACTATTGCTGGCGATCTTGGCGCATCTTTTAGTCAAGGCACGTGGGTAATTACTTCTTTTGGGGTAGCAAATGCGATTTCTATTCCAATAACGGGTTGGTTAGCAAAACGTTTTGGCGAAGTGCGGTTATTTTTAGTCTCAACTTTTTTATTTGTTGTCTCTTCTTGGCTCTGTGGGATTGCAGATAGTCTTGAGGCGTTAATTATTTTTCGCGTCATTCAAGGTGCTGTCGCAGGTCCAGTGATCCCTCTTTCGCAAAGTTTATTATTAAATAATTATCCACCAGAAAAACGCGGAATGGCATTGGCATTTTGGTCAATGACTATTGTGGTTGCGCCTATTTTTGGCCCAATTTTAGGCGGATGGATTAGCGATAATATCCATTGGGGATGGATCTTTTTTATCAATGTTCCGATCGGTTTGTTAGTTGTGCTAATCAGCTGGAAGATTTTGGGAAGCAGAGAAAGTGAAATTGTTCATCAACCTATTGATAAAGTCGGTTTAGTTTTACTTGTCTTAGGTGTGGGATGTTTGCAATTAATGCTTGATCAGGGCCGTGAGCAAGATTGGTTTAATTCTAATGAAATCATTATATTAGCCGTTGTTGCTGTCATTTGTCTGATTGCCTTGGTTATTTGGGAATTGACAGATGACAATCCTGTAGTGGATATTTCGCTTTTCCATTCTCGTAATTTTAGCGTAGGGTGTTTATGTACTAGTTTAGCCTTTTTGATTTATCTAGGTTCTGTGGTATTAATTCCGCTCTTGCTACAACAAGTCTTCCATTACACTGCGACGTGGGCAGGGCTTGCGGCTTCCCCAGTTGGATTATTCCCAATTTTGCTTTCACCGATTATTGGGCGTTTCGGTTATAAGATCGATATGCGAATTTTAGTGACGATAAGCTTTATTGTATATGCAATAACATTTTATTGGCGAGCGGTAACTTTCGAGCCATCAATGACATTTGTTGATGTAGCTTTACCACAATTAGTGCAAGGTTTAGCGGTGTCCTGTTTCTTTATGCCACTTACTACAATAACGCTGTCTGGCTTGCCTGCGCATAAAATGGCTTCAGCCTCTAGCTTATTTAACTTCTTGAGAACTTTAGCGGGTTCTGTAGGAACATCTTTGACCACATTTATGTGGTATAACCGTGAAGCTGTTCACCACACTCAATTAACAGAACACATTAATCCTTATAACCCAATTTCCCAAAGTTTTTACCATCAAATGAATCAATTTGGTTTAAGTGATACGCAAACTTCAGCTTACCTCGCTCAACAAATAACATCGCAAGGATTTATTATTGGCGCAAATGAAATATTTTGGTTATCAGCTATGGGATTCTTAGGATTGCTTATTGTGATTTGGTTTGCAAAACCACCTTTTGGTACTCGGCATTAAAATAAATATATATTACATACCAATCACAACACAATCGGTAACAGTTTTAGCTCTACTTTGCGCCTGTACTGCAAGCTCTCGAGTATCAAAACTTGCTACACGAACACGGTTCCATTCGCCGTTAGTTTGTATTTGAGCATTTAATCCTGTCATCTGTAAACGACCTTGCAAATTTTCAGCTTGCGCTCGATTTTTGAAAGCACCGCATTGTAAACCAAATTTCTTGCTATCCCGTACATTATTAACCGTTTTTATTTGTTCTACTTTTTTTGCGCTTTCAATTTTCTGTGAGTCTTGCTTTTTAATTGATTCCAATTTTACGATTTCTGCCTCTGTATTTTTCATATCTTCCGTTTTTTTGGATTGAGTTCTCGTTGCATCTTCTATTCTCTGTTGCTCAGCCAGTTTTCTAGCTTCATCAGCCGCTTTTTGATCTCTTTCTATTTGAATTAAAACTTGACGTTGTTCTTCTGTTAAACGCATATTTTGTTCTACACTCGCTGGATTATTATCTACAGGTACAGTACGCGTTTCTAAGGCTTTAATATAACTCCACACTTCCTCTGGACGATTAGGTAACACACTTTTAGGTTGAGCTTTTTCCTGTTGTGTTATAGCTTGCTGCACGCTTACCTTACTGTTCTTATTTTTCAACAAATAAAGTCCAACAACAAAAACTAGAACAATAAATAAAGCAAGAAAAATCAAGACATTTGTATTCTTTTTCTTATTTTTTTTCTTATTATTTGAGCTACGACGCGCAGCAAAATCTCGATGTGCCACAATAAATTCCTAGATTTGAAGTGATAATTTTAATAATTCAACAAAATTCGCTAAGTTTACTGAAAAATAGTCTTTAAATAAAGACTAACATAAGTGGATTATTTATATAATTAACAGAATAAAAAAATACCGCACTTATACAGGTTATGTTCAAAAAAGTTGGATAAAACAACTATTTATAAGTACGAATTACGTAGGATAACCTAAGTGCGGTTTGTTTTTTCTATGTTTTAATTAGTGGGTTGTTTTATTTTCATCAAAAACCGGTAATGGTTTGTGTTCAGTTGCGACATAGCTATATACCACAGGCAAGACGAACAAGGTGAAAATAGTACCAATGGATAATCCCGCTACAATCACTATCCCAATACTAAAGCGAGATACCGCTCCTGCACCTGTTGCATAGAGTAATGGAATTAAGCCAGCTACCATTGCCGCCGTTGTCATTAGAATTGGACGCAAACGCACTTTTGCCGCGTGAGTGATTGCCTCAATTCGAGTTTTACCATGGTTAAGCTGTTCTTCTTTTGCCACTTCGCACATTAAGATACCGTGTTTGGTGATTAATCCCACGAGAGTAATCAACCCAACTTGAGAGTAGATATTTAATGTTGTTCCTGCGATGCTAAAGAAGGATAAAATATTTAAGCTCACTAATGCACCACTTACGGCTAATGGTACAGAAATCATAATTACCATTGGGTCACGTATAGATTCAAACTGAATGGCAAGCACCAAGAAAATAATTACAACAGCAAGAATGAAAGTCGTCGTAAGTGCATTACCCTCTTGTACTAATTGACGAGCTTCGGATTTGAAATCATAAGTGTATCCTTGTGGCAAATTATCATTTGCCTGTTGTTGAAGCCAAGCAATGGCATCACCACTTGATATACCCGGCATTGGTACAGCACTGATTTCAGCCGAATTTAACTGACTGAAACGCGGTAATGATGTTGGCTGAGTTTCTAATTTCATACTAATAACACTACTTAATGGCACTGATTGACCATTAGATGCAGTTAAATAATAATTTTGGAAACTTTCTGGCGATAAGCGATCATCTCGTTTTACCTGCGAAATGACTTTATAAGCACGTCCATCCACATCCACACGCGTAACTGTCGCACCAGATAAGAAACTCCCTAAAGTATTACTGATTTGTTGCATCGTGATGCCGTAAGTACCCGCTTTCTCTTTATCTACTGAAATTGTCATTTGTGCTGTGTCATAGGTCAAATCTAAATTTGTATAAATAAATTTGCCAGAGGCTTTCATCGCACTGAGGAATTTCTCTGCGGTGTTTGCCAAAGATTTATAATCTTGTGCAGTTTTCAATACAATAGAGACTGGAGCGCCTTGTTCCCCTGTATCAATTTCAGGAATGTTAAATGCTGATACTGACACTTCTGGAATTGATTTTGCTTTTTCATTAATTTCATTCATTATTGCAGATTGTTTACGTGAACGTTCTTTCCAATCTTTCAATGTGATGATATTTAACGAGCTATTAGAAGTTGGCGCACCAGCAATGCTCATACCAAAAGAAACTTCGGGTGTTTCCATTACATTTTTCATATATGGTTGCATTGCATTTTGAATGTAATCCACATTTACGCTAGATGGTGCGTTACCAATTGCAATAAATGCGCCTTTATCTTCATTTGGCGTTAATTCACTAGAAAGTGAATTAAACAAAAATGGGAGCGTTGAGAAAATCACGACCGCAAAAGCCAGCATTGATTTACGATTGAGCATAACGAGATCAAGCATGTATTCGTAAACACGATTTACTTTACCTAAGGTATGTTCTACGCGTTCTTCCATCCATGTTGGTTTAGCATTGGATTTGAGTAACTTACTACTCATCATTGGCGATAACGTTAATGCCACAACACCAGAAATAAATACTGCACCAGCAAGGGTTAAAGCAAACTCTTTAAACAATGTGCCAGTAATTCCCCCCATTAAAGCCATTGGTGAGTAAACTGCGATCAATGCGATAGTCATAGAAATAACAGGGACTGCAATTTCACGCGTACCAATAATTGCTGCGCGAAATGGCGTTTCTCCCGCTTTAATATGACGATCAATATTCTCCAGCACCACAATAGCATCATCTACGACTAAACCTATGGCAAGAATTAAAGCAAGCAAGGTCATTAAATTAATAGAAAAGTTGAAACTTTGTAGCAGCATTAATACGCCAATAAGAGAAATTGGAATAGCCAATATTGGAATTAAAATGGCACGGAACGAACCGATAAACATTAAAATTACTACTAAAACGATCAAAGTAGCTTCACCAATAGTTTTTATGACCTCGTGAATAGAGCTATTAATGGCAATAGTGCGGTCATAAAGAATATCGCTTTCCATACTGTCTGGCAGTTGTGTTTTTATACTTTCATATAAAGGGCGAATTTTTTCTGCGACAGTCAAAGGGTTTGCTGTTGAGGTTGGATTGATGGCTAACACAACGGACTCTGCGCCATTTGCCGTAGCACGCGAATTATCACTTTCTTTATTTAATTCAACGGTTGCAATATCACGCAAACGCACTAAATCATCGCCATTTGATGAAATAATTAAGTTGCTGAGTTGTTCCACTGATTTCGTTGTAGTCTCCACTTTATTACGATAACTCACATAATAGCCATTATCGTTCCCCGCAGCCGTTTGTACGTTATTAGCAGAAAGCGCAGACATCACTGTTGGCACAGAAAGATTTTGAGCTGCCATTTTTTGTGGATCTAGCCAAATACGTAATGCATATTCAGCTGCACCAAATACCTGTACTTCGGCAACACCCTCAATGGTAAAAAACTGTGGTTTGACTACACGATTGATGTAATCAGTTACCTGACTAGAATCTAGTTTTTTAGATCGGAAACTGATATACATAATACCGCTCCCACCTGAAGAAGAGGATACACTAGGATCTTCAATACCATTTGGTAATGCTGACTTTACTGCATTCACTTTGGCTAACACATCTGCTAACGCGCCTGCAGGATCGGTATTTAATTTCATTTTTATTGTAATAGTCGAACTACTAGGCGCACTAGTCGAAGACATATAATCAATATTATCGGCTTGTGCGATAGATTCTTCCAATTTTGATGTAACAAATGCTTGGATTAAATTCGCATCTGCCCCTGGATATGCGGTACTCACTGTAATGACTGTAGTAGTCATTTTAGGGTATTCACGCACTGCCAATTTCGAGATTGCTTGCAACCCTAAAATAATCATTAACAAACTAATTGAAACTGCTAAAACAGGACGACGAATAAATATATCGGTAAATTTCATTCGGATTTCCTCATACATTAAAGTGGTGTTTTATGTGCAGGCTCTACTGCACCCACAATGTCTTTTTTAATCCATTCCACAAGACTTCCATTACCAATACCTTGCTGACCGCCTGTAATAATTTTATCTCCCGCTTTAACTTCATTTCCCTGTAATTGAGCATAAACACCTTGACGATCTTTAGTAAATACGGTGATCTGTTTCGCACGATAGAGACGATCCAATTTTTCATTACCTGACATTTTTCCTTTTTCTTCTTCAGATAATGGTTCAAGTAAATAGGCAATTTCGCCATACATATTGTAGCTAATAGCTACTTGTGGAACGACAACTTGATTTGTTTCAGTTGGAAGTGCAATGCGTAAGCGAGAGAACATACCTGAAAGCAATTTATGCCCATCTTCAGGATCAAAAGTAGCCTGAACATCAACTAAACCTGTTGATGAATTAATGGCAGGTTCAATAGCCGTGATTCGAGCTGAAAATGTTTCGCCCAAGCGAGCATCTGTTGTCGCTGTAACGCGCTGACCGATATGTAATTTATCTAAATCATTTTGTGAAAGAGCAAAATCCACTTTCATTGAGCTAGTATCTTCTACACGCACAATTTCTGTTCCAACATTCACATATTGTCCAACATTGATTTTCACAATACCCGCTTTACCATCAAATGGCGCAACAATTTTACGACGTTCAATTGCTGCTTTTAGAGATTCAATACTAGCTACTTGAGCATCATAAGCCGCTTTTGCGTTATCCATTTCTTGACGTGATACAGCATTGCTATTTAATAAACCCACATAACGTTGGTAAGTTTGACGAAGTGCTGATAATTGTGCCTGAGCAGCTTGTAGATTAGCTCGTTCAACAGAACTATCAAGTTCCACAAGCACCTCACCTTTTTTCACATTTTGTCCATTTTGAACAAGTACTTGTGAAACCGCGCCCGCATTTTGTGTACTGAGCATCGCACCTTGATTTGGACGCACAAGACCTGTTGTGTTAATAACTGGCGTCCACTCACGTGGTTGTACTTCAAGTGCGGTCACTGGGCTTGAAGGTTCTGGCATTTCTGCAATTGCTCGGCTTATCATTATGCCTTTTATCATATTAAAACCGATGACACCGACAAAAATTAAGACAAATACCACTAAAATTATTTTCATCAAGAAAATATGTGAGCGTTTTGGTCTTTGATGTTGAGTTTGACTCATGTTTAAAGCTCCGTTATAAAAATAACAACAATTATTTCTGAATCGCACGCCAAGAGCGTTCAATCACAGATTCTAAAATTTCAGGCTTAAGATCGAAATCGATAAATTTTGCATCAGAGGCTAAATTTATCGCCGTTTTCAAACTTAATAAAAAGAGAATATCTTCAGATAATTCCGCTAATAAGCCAGCTTTTTGTGCTTGATGACAAAATAAATCCCAACGGCAATTTTTAATGTTTTTACAAATATCCTTGAAATTCGGCAAAGATTCATATTGCTTTAAATTGGATAGAATAGTGGGATTTTCTTGTAAGAAATACCAAATGTTTTTCCACATTTGTCGATACTGTTCGAAAAAAGGCTTAGTTTCATCAAAATCTTTTTCAAGCGTTGCCATAAACATTGAAAACACTCTGTGTGCAAATTGTTCAAGCAACTCATCTTTGTTTTTAAAATAAAGGTAAATCGTTCCTGCGGCTACATTTGCTTCTTTCGCAAGTTTGTGCATAGAAAGTTGATTCAACCCTTCTTTTGCCATTAAACGATCTGTCGCTGAAAAAATCTGTTCAGCTAAGTCTGTTTTAGCTTGTCGCATAAGATCCTTGAGTAAAATAAGGAGCAATAATTGCTCAAAAAATGAATGAGCGTTCATTTTATTTATTTTTTGTTTTTTGGCAAGTTAAAAAACAAAAAACGTAACAATACTTATCTGTAGGTAAGCCGTAAACCCACAAGATGAATGATGAACAAAGGAGGATATAAAAAATAGGAATATAAAATGCAGTCAAAATTAACCGCACTTTTCATCATTAAATAAACGCGTGGACTGAAGCCCACCTATTTTGTGTGATAAGAACGATGTCTTGTATGTCCTTGCGGTGGCACCGCACGTTTCAACCGATACGGTTTCGGCAGTTCAAGCAAGGCTTCTGTTTCATATTGGCTCACAGGGATAGAATGGCCAATATATTCTTCAATTGCTGGTAAATTCATCGCATATTCTTCACAAGCGAAACTAATCGAAACACCACTTTCCCCTGCTCGTCCAGTGCGGCCGATTCGGTGCACATAATCTTCTCGATCATCGGGTAAATCATAATTGAAAACATGCGTCACATCAGAAATATGCAAGCCACGAGCAGCCACATCTGTTGCCACTAAAATATCCAAATCACCATCAGTAAATTGTTTTAATAACGATAAACGTTTTTTCTGTGCTACATCGCCAGTCAGTAAACCAACACGATGCCCATCTGCCGCTAAATAACCCCAAATTTCTTCACAACGATGTTTGGTATTCGCAAATACAATACAGCGTTCAGGCCATTCATCTTCCATTAAGGTTAAGAGAAGTGCCATTTTATCCTGATTAGATGGATAAAAAAGTTCTTCTTTAATTCGATGTCCTGTTTTTTGTTCTGGTTCAATTTCAATATATTCAGGGTCATTCATATCTTCAAATGCTAATTCACGCACTTTATAAGAAAGCGTCGCTGAAAATAACATCGTTAAACGAGCTTGCGGAGCGGGGCATTTACGCAATAAATAACGAATATCACGGATAAACCCAAGATCAAACATTCGATCCGCTTCATCTAGCACGACAACTTGGATTTCATCTAAACCAATTACGCCTTGTTTCACATAATCAATGACTCGCCCCGTCGTACCAATCAAAATATCGACGCCACGCTCAATCGCTTGTAGTTGTTTATCATAACCATCGCCACCATAGGCAAGTGCGGTCTTTAATCCACTCGCTTTTGCAAGAAATTCTGCGTCATTACTAATCTGCACCGCTAATTCTCGAGTAGGTGCTAAAATCAAAGCTCTTGGGTGACGATATTTGAGATTAGGATCTTGGTGAGTTAAAAGATGGTGAAAAGTAGCCGTTAAAAAAGCCATTGTCTTGCCTGTACCCGTTTGAGCTTGTCCAGCAACATCTCGTCCATTTAAACTGATAGGCAAGGATAAAGCCTGAATTGGGGTACAAAAATCAAAGCCTTTTTTTGCCAAAGCACCTCGCACAATCGGATGTAGAGGAAGAGCGGAGAATCGTTGTTGGCTTAAATAATCTTGTTGCATAAAAATCACATTTTAGAATAATAAAATTACGTTTAGCATAGCATTTTTAGGAAAAATCCTCAAAAAAGCACCGCACTTATAAAAATTAACCGATAGGGTTTCCTATCGGTTAATCTCTATTTAATGCTCCATTCGTCACTCACATTTGGATCCATTGCAAAATCAGCAGTATCACTTGGAATCGCTTTTTCTTCAGCCGCCCATTCGCCAAGATCGATTAACTGGCAACGTTTGCTACAAAAAGGTCGAAAAGTACTTTCATTTATCCAAGGCACAGATTTTTGGCAAATCGGACAAGGTACTTCAATCATTTCGTCAGGCATTTTTATTTTCCGCTTGTTGTAAATAAAACTGGTGCAATTCTAGCACCTTTTGCTGCAAGTGCGGTAAGTTTTGGGCCAGATCAGCATCATTGTTAATCACATCATCCGCCCATTTTAAACGCTCTTGTTGAGAAACTTGAGAATTCATAATTCGTTGAATTTGTTCAAAATTATTGTTATCTCGTTGAGCTGAACGAGCAAGTTGAGTTTGTGGACTCACATCCACCACCAAAATACGATCACAAAGTGCGGTCAATTTATTTTCTATTAATAAAGGGACGACAAATAATGTGTAAGGCGCAGTTTGTTCAGCTAATTTTTGTTTCATTCGTTCACGAATAGCGGGATGTAGAAGGTTATTTAACCACAATTTATCTTCATCATGGTTAAACACTCGCTCTCGTAAAGCCGTGCGGTTAAGCTCGCCTTGTTCCGTTAAAATTTGAGTCCCAAAATGTTCAACAATTTTTGACAATAAGGGGGAATCTTTCGCGACGACTTCTCTAGCAACCACATCCGCATCCACTAGAGGTATGCCAAGATCGGCAAATAAATTAGCAATCATTGTTTTACCACTACCAATGCCACCAGTTAAGCCAACAATATAAGTCATATAATTTCCCATAAAAAATAAGCGGCGATATTAATCGCCGCTAAACATATAATCAACGAAAGAAAATAAATCATTTCGGATAAACTGGAAGACGTTTACAAATTGCTAACACTTTTTCTTTAGTTTCAGCAATCACTTGTTCTTCATTTTCTTTGCCTAAAGCATCTAAAACATCACACATCCAGCCAGCTAATTCACGCACATCATTTTCATTGAAACCACGGCGAGTTACAGATGGTGTACCTACACGGATACCAGAAGTGACGAATGGTTTTTGCGGATCGTTTGGTACAGCATTTTTATTCACGGTAATATTTGCTTTGCCTAATGCCGCATCTGCTGCTTTACCTGTTAATCCTTGTTTAATGAAACTTACTAAGAACAAGTGGTTTTCAGTACCATTTGACACAACGTCATAACCACGTTGTTTAAATACTTCAACCATTGCTTTCGCATTTTTGATTACATTTGCTTGGTATTCTTTATATTGAGGCTCTAATGCTTCTTTAAAGCAAACTGCTTTTGCCGCAATAATATGAACTAATGGACCACCTTGATTTGCAGGAAATACAGATGATTGTAATTTCTTGTAGATTTCTTCATCGCCACAAGATGAAAGAATTAAACCGCCACGCGGACCGCCTAATGTTTTGTGGGTAGTAGTGGTTACAACATGTGCGTGCGGAAGTGGATTTGGATATAAACCCGCTGCAATTAATCCTGCTACATGCGCCATATCCACAAATAAATATGCACCCACTTCATCTGCGATTTCACGCATTTTCGCCCAATCCACAACTTGTGAATAAGCCGAGAAACCAGCAACGATAAGTTTTGGTTTACATTCTAATGCTTTTTGACGAACATCTTCATAATCAATTAAGCCATCCGCAGTAATTCCATAAAGTACGGAGTTATAAATTTTGCCAGAGAAACTGACTTTTGCACCGTGAGTTAAATGACCACCGTGAGCCAAATCCATACCTAAAATAGTATCGCCTGCATTAATCAATGCACCATACACTGCAGCGTTTGCTTGTGAGCCAGAGTGCGGTTGAACATTCACGTAATCTGCACCAAATAATTCTTTCGCACGGTCAATTGCTAACTGTTCCACAATGTCCGCATACTCACAACCACCGTAATAACGTTTACCTGGATAACCTTCCGCGTATTTATTCGTGAATTGTGAACCTTGAGCTTCCATCACACGTGGACTCGCATAGTTTTCAGATGCAATGAGTTCGATATGTTCTTCTTGACGACGATTTTCATCTTGGATCGCTTGCCACAATACTGGATCGTAATCAGCGATAGTCATATTTCTTGTAAACATTGTGTTCTCCTCTTATGTAATTTATGGCAGATAGTTTAACTGTTTATGGATAAAAATTTAATTAAAATTTCATTCCTAAATTTTCATCACTTAAATGAAATTAATTCATCATAATGATATGGATTATTTTTGCAACTCTCGTTCCACAGCCCTGTAACCAATATCTCGACGATAAAAACGCCCAGACCATTGAATTTGCTCAGCCAATTTTAACGCTTTTTGTTGTGCTTCAAATACACTTTCGCCTAACGCAGTCACACAAAGTACACGACCGCCGTTTGTGACTAGCTTGCCTTCTTGTTCTGCGACACCCGCTAAGAAAACTTTCTCGTTTTTGACCGCACTTTTAGGCAATCCGCTGATTTCATCGCCTTTACGATAATCTTTTGGGTACCCCTCTGCAGCCAATACGATACCTAAAGAAGCTCGTAGATCCCATTGTGATATTACTTCATCTAATTTGCCGTCACATGCTTTAAGACAGAGTTCAACAAGGTCTGATTTGAGACGTAGCATTATTGGCTGCGTTTCTGGATCGCCAAAACGACAATTAAATTCGATCACTTTCGGCTGCCCATTTGGCATAATCATTAATCCTGCATATAGGAAACCCGTGTAAACATTGCCTTCCGCTGCCATGCCATTAACGGTTGGGTAAATCACTTCCTTCATAATGCGACTATGAATTTCGGGTGTTACTACTGGTGCAGGCGAATACGCACCCATACCGCCTGTATTTAACCCCGTATCATTTTCGCCCACGCGTTTATGATCTTGGCTAGTCGCCATAGGTTCTACGTTTTTACCATCTACCATGACGATAAAACTGGCCTCTTCGCCATCTAGAAATTCTTCAATCACTACTCGGCTGCCCGCTTCGCCAAAGGCATTACCAGAAAGCATATCACGTACTGCATCTTCGGCTTCTTGCAATGTCATCGCAACGATTACGCCTTTACCCGCCGCCAAACCATCCGCTTTAACGACAATTGGTGTGCCTTTCTCACACAAGTAAGCCAATGCTGGTTCGACTTCGGTAAAGTTTTGATATTCCGCTGTTGGAATTTTATGACGAGCAAGGAAATCTTTAGTAAATGCTTTTGAACCCTCTAATTGTGCCGCTGCTTGAGTTGGCCCAAAAATCTTCAATCCAGCTTCACGAAATGCATCAACTACCCCAATCACTAAGGGGGCTTCAGGACCAACAATGGTTAATCCAATTTGTTTATCTTGAGCAAATTTCACTAATGCGGGAATATCTGTCGCAGAAATATTCACGTTTTCTACTTTGTGTTCCAATGCAGTACCAGTGTTACCCGATGCGACAAAAACTTTATCTGCTAATGGAGATTGTGCAGCTTTCCAAGCCAAGGCGTGTTCACGACCGCCGTTTCCGATGATGAGGATGTTCATGTTGTAGTCCTTGCATATGCCTAATTTAAAAAAAGTGCGGCTATTTTTTACCTGCAATTCCCCCTCTTTTGTAAAGAGGGGG
>ERZ1023389.85-NODE-85-length-17780-cov-607.569986_pt1 | contig 17780 bp, 10 predicted proteins | sample MGYA00380502_ERZ1023389 | MGnify/ENA primary metagenome ERZ1023389 (study PRJEB33173, sample SAMEA4830382) | metagenome | study: EMG produced TPA metagenomics assembly of the PRJEB25223 data set... | reverse complement strand
ACGTAGAATTTAAAGATATAGATAATCCAGCGTAAAATACAAAAGTGCGGTAAAATTTACTTAATTTTTTACCACACGCTTTCTTCTCTATAAGATCCTACAATCATAACTAATAACAATTAGCTTCCTTTAATAAAAGAAAAAATTGAATGCCCATTAAAAATAAGCAACAATACCCAAAAAATTTCATAATATTAAGCGGGAACAAATATGGAGCATTCTGTTCATAACAAACTGGTTTCTTTTATTTGGAGTATTGCAGACGATTGTCTGCGCGATGTGTATGTGCGCGGTAAATATCGTGATGTGATTTTACCGATGTTTGTGCTTCGTCGTTTGGATACTTTACTTGAGCCAAGCAAAGATGCCGTATTGGAAGAAATGCGTTTTCAAAAAGAAAAATTGGCATTCACCGAATTGGATGACCTTCCCCTTAAAAAAATTACCGGTCATGTTTTTTATAACACCTCAAAATGGACATTAAAATCCCTCTATCAAACCGCCAGCAATACGCCGCAGTATATGCTGGCCAATTTTGAAGAATATCTTGATGGTTTCAGCACCAACGTTCATGAAATCATCAACTGCTTCAAGCTGCGTGAACAAATCCGCCACATGTCCCATAAAAATGTTTTGCTGAGTGTGTTGGAAAAATTTGTATCGCCCTATATCAATCTTACCCCTAAAGAACAACAAGACCCTGAGGGCAACAAATTACCAGCGCTGACCAATCTGGGCATGGGCTATGTATTTGAAGAACTGATTCGTAAATTTAACGAAGAAAATAACGAAGAAGCTGGCGAACACTTTACCCCACGCGAAGTGATCGAGCTGATGACGCATTTAGTCTTTGATCCGCTCAAAGACCAAATTCCGGCCATTATTACGATTTACGACCCAGCTTGCGGCAGCGGTGGCATGCTGACCGAGTCGCAAAACTTTATTGAGCAAAAATATCCGCTATCTGAATCACAAGGCGAGCGTTCCATCTTTTTGTTTGGTAAAGAAACCAATGATGAAACCTATGCCATTTGTAAATCTGACATGATGATTAAAGGTGATAATCCCGAAAACATCAAAGTCGGCTCAACCCTTGCTACAGATAGCTTCCAAGGTAATCACTTTGACTTTATGCTTTCCAACCCGCCATATGGCAAAAACTGGAGCAAAGATCAAGCCTATATCAAAGACGGCAATGAGGTTATCGACAGTCGCTTTAAAGTTACCTTACCAGATTACTGGGGCAATGAAGAAACCCTAGATGCCACGCCGCGCTCCAGCGATGGACAGCTGCTGTTCCTGATGGAAATGGTCAGCAAAATGAAATCGCCGAATGACAACAAAATCGGCAGCCGGGTTGCCTCCGTGCATAACGGCTCAAGCCTGTTTACCGGCGATGCAGGCTCGGGGGAAAGCAATATCCGCCGCCATATCATTGAAAACGATTTGCTCGAAGCCATCGTACAGCTGCCTAATAATCTGTTTTACAACACAGGCATTACCACTTATATTTGGTTGCTGTCCAACAACAAACCCGAAGCACGTAAAGGCAAAGTTCAGCTCATTGATGCCGGCCTCTTGTTCCGCAAGCTGCGTAAAAATCTTGGCGACAAAAACTGCGAATTTGCACCTGAACATATCGCCGAAATTACCCAAAACTATCTTGATTTCACCGCAAAAGTGCGGGAAACCGACAGCCAAAATGAAGCGGTCGGCCTGGCTTCGCAGATTTTTGACAATCAAGATTTCGGCTATTACAAAGTCACCATAGAACGCCCGGATCGCCGTTCTGCACAATTTACCGCCGAAAATATTGCGTCTTTACGTTTTGACAAAGCCTTGTTTGAGCCGATGCAATATCTTTATCGGCAATATGGCGGACAAGTTTACAACGCCGGATTTTTAACCCAAACCGAGCAAGAAATTACCGCTTGGTGCGAAGCGCAGGGCATAGCCTTAAACAACAAAAACAAGGCAAAGCTGCTGGATGTCAAAACCTGGGAAAAAGCCGCCGCACTTTTTCAGACGGCATCAAAACTGCTCGAACATTTCGGCGAACAACAATTTGACGATTTCAACCAATTCAAACAAGCCGTGGAAGGCCGTCTGAAAACCGAAAAAATCCCCCTTTCTGCCACAGAGAAAAAGGCCATTTTCAATGCCGTAAGCTGGTACAACGAAAATGCCGCCAAAGTGATTGCCAAAACACTCAAGCTCAAACCAAACGAATTGGATACTCTTTGCCAACGCTACCAATGCCAAGCCGACGAGCTGGCAGACTTTGGCTATTACGCCACCGGCAAAGCGGGCGAATATATCCTATATGAAACGAGCAGCGACTTACGCGACAGCGAATCCATACCGCTTAAACAAAATATCCACGACTATTTCAAAGCCGAAGTGCAACCGCACATCAGCGAAGCATGGCTGAATATGGAAAGCGTGAAAATCGGCTATGAAATCAGCTTCAATAAATACTTCTACCGCCATAAACCATTACGCAGCCTTGCGGACGTTGCCCAAGATATTTTGGCGTTAGAAAAACAGACTGACGGCTTGATTAGTGAAATTTTAGAGGCTTAATAAAAAACAAACTATTAAGCAAGTTTTAATAGGCCTTAAGTAAGGAAATTCAAAATATATAACACATTGAAAAATAATGAATTTTACCTTTTAAGCAAGATTTGGCATGAAATAAGCAAGGAATAATAATGACAGAACCGCTTTCTAAAATTAACGGCATTATCACAAAAAATTATTTAGAGATGCAGCCGGAAAACCAATATTTTGAGCGCAAAGGACTAGGAGAAAAAGACATCAAGCCAACTAAAATAGCTGAAGAATTAGTTGGAATGCTCAATGCTGATGGTGGCGTTTTAGCTTTTGGTGTGGCAGATAATGGCGAAATCCAAGACTTGAATAGCCTTGGCGATAAATTAGATGATTATCGGAAATTGGTTTTCGATTTTATTGCCCCGCCTTGTCGGATTGAACTGGAAGAAATTCTGGTTGATGGAAAATTAGTTTTCTTATTCCACGTAGAGCAAGATTTAGAGCGTATTTATTGTCGCAAAGACAATGAAAATGTGTTCTTACGTGTAGCAGATAGTAATCGAGGCCCTCTCACCAGAGAACAAATCAAAAATCTTGAATATGATAAAAATATCCGTCTATTTGAAGATGAAATAGTTCCTGATTTTAACGAAGAAGATTTAGATCAAGCGTTATTAGAGCTATATAAAACGAAAGTTAATTTTACCTCTGGTGATATTTTAGATTTGTTATACAAGCGAAATTTATTAACCAAAAAGGAAGGTTGTTATCAGTTTAAAAAATCAGCCATTTTACTCTTTTCTACCATGCCGGAACGTTACATTCCTTCAGCATCAGTCCGCTATGTTCGTTATGAAGGTACAGTAGCGAAAGTCGGTACTGAGCATAATGTGATAAAAGACCAACGTTTTGAAAATAATATTCCAAAGCTAATTAAGGAGCTGACCTATTTTTTAAGAGCCTCTTTAAGGGATTATTACTTTCTTGATATCAATCAGGGAAAATTTATCAAAGTACCGGAATATCCTGAAGAAGCTTGGTTAGAAGGTGTTGTAAATGCGCTTTGTCATCGTTCTTACAATGTTCAAGGTAATGTAATTTATATTAAACATTTCGACGATCGTCTTGAAATTAGTAATAGTGGCCCTCTTCCTGCTCAAGTCACCATTGAAAATATTAAAACAGAACGATTTGCTCGGAATCCACGTATAGCACGAGTTTTAGAGGATCTTGGGTATGTCCGTCAGCTTAATGAAGGCGTTTCCCGTATTTATGAGTCAATGGAAAAATCATTATTGGCAAAGCCTGAATATAGAGAACAACACAACAATGTTTATCTAACATTGCGCAACCGTGTTACCGCACATGAAAAAACGGTATCTACAGCCACTATGCTGCAGATTGAAAAAGAATGGACAAACTACAACGACACCCAAAAAGCCATTTTGCTTTATCTGTTTACAAATGGTACGGCGATATTGTCAGAATTGGTTGACCATACAAAAATCAACCTGAATTCGATCCGAGCGTATTTAAATGCCTTTATTCAGCAAGGTATTATTGAAAGACAAAGTGTAAAACAGCGTGATCCCAATGCCAAATATGCTTTTAGAAAAGATTAAGCAAGGTTTATCGCTTGCTAAGCAAGGAAATTGACAATGCTTAACTTGCTGAAAAATAATGATTTTTATCTTTTAAGCAAGATTTGGCATGAAATAAGCAAGTTTTTTTATAGTTAAACGGACAACAAATTGCATCAATAAGAGCGGTCAGATTTTAAGGATTTTTTGCAAATGAGACGATACGAGCGTTACAAAGATTCAGGTGTGGAATGGCTGGGGAAAATACCGAGTCATTGGGATTTGACTATAGGAATGAATGTATTCAGAGAAAATAAACGTGATAATAAAGGGATGAAAGAAAAAACTGTTCTTTCATTGAGTTATGGTCAAATAATCATAAAACCTGAGGAAAAATTAGTTGGTCTTGTTCCTGAATCATTTGAAACCTATCAGATTGTAGAACCAAATGATATTATTATTCGTTGTACTGATTTGCAAAACGATCAAACCAGTTTACGAACAGGGTTAGCAAAAGATAAGGGTATTATTACGAGTGCTTATCTGAATTTAAAGGTTATAAATAATTATTCCGCTAAATTTTTACATTATTATCTTCATACTTTAGACATTACTAAAGTGCTTTATAAATTTGGTTCTGGACTTAGACAGAATTTAAGTTTTTTAGACTTTAAACGGTTACCTATTATTGATATTCCTCTCTCCGAACAACAAAAAATCGCGCAATTCCTAGACGATAAAACCGCTAAAATCGATCAGGCGGTGGATTTGGCGGAAAAGCAGATTGCCCTGTTGAAAGAGCACAAGCAGATTCTGATTCAAAATGCCGTAACCCGTGGCTTAAACCCTGATGTGCCTTTAAAAGATTCCGGTGTGGAATGGATAGGGCAAGTACCGGAGCATTGGGATATTAAGCGATTTCGCAATCTTTTCGATTTCGGAAAAGGATTAAGCATTACAAAAGAAAACTTGCAAGATGAAGGAATTCCTTGCGTAAATTATGGTGAAGTTCATTCCAGGTATGGATTTGAAGTTATACCAGAAAGAGATGCATTAAAATGCGTAGATAGTAAATACCTAGTATTTAATAACTCGATGTTAAATAAAGGTGATTTCGTTTTTGCAGATACATCTGAAGACATTGAAGGTTCAGGAAATTTTACTTATTTAAATAGTAGTACAAGAATTTTTGCAGGCTATCATACTGTTATAACTAGATTAAAAATAACGGCTATTCACCGTTATATTGCTTATTATTTTGATTCTTTATCATTTAGAAATCAGATCCGAAACAAAGTAAAAGGGGTAAACGTTTTTAGTATTACTCAGTCAATTTTAAAAGGTACTTTTGTGTTATTACCAAATTTGAAAGAACAGCAACAAATCGCAGACTACCTAGACACACAAACCGCTAAAATCGACCAAGCAATCGCATTAAAAACAGCCCATATTGAAAAGCTGAAGGAGTATAAAAGCGTGTTGATTAACGATGTGGTGACCGGCAAGGTGCGGGTATAGGTGTGAAAAGTGCGGTCAAAAAATCCGATGGATTTTGAATATTGGCGCGACAACTCGGGCGTAATGAATAAATTTAAAAAAATTCACAAAAGGGCGAAAAATGGTTTCAGGAACTAAGGAAAAAGATTTGGAAATTGCCATCGAAAAAGCCTTAACCGGCACTTGGCGTGAAAACATGGAAAATAAGCTGGGCGAGCCGAAGGCTGAATACCACCTGCCACGTCATCATGGTTTTGAGCTGGCATTTTCACAGGATTTTGATGCGCAGTTTGCCATCGACACACGTCTGTTTTGGCAATTCCTGCAAACCAGCCAAGAGGCAGAACTTGCCCGTTTTCAACAACTCAACCCAAACGACTGGCAACGTAAAATTCTAGAGCGGTTAGACCGACAAATAAAGAAAAACGGCGTGTTGCACCTGCTGAAAAAAGGCTTGGACATTGATAGCGCCCATTTTGATTTGCTCTACCCCGTTCCGCTTGCCAGCAGTGGCGAAAAGGTCAAGCAGCGTTTTGAACAGAATCTGTTTAGCTGTATGCGACAAGTGCCTTATTCCGCATCAAGCAATGAAACGGTGGATATGGTGCTGTTTGTCAATGGCTTGCCGATTATTACCCTTGAGCTGAAAAACCATTGGACGGGTCAGACGGCCATTGATGCCCAAAAACAATATCGCAACCGAGATTTAAGCCAAACGTTGTTCCATTTCGGGCGTTGTTTGGCGCATTTTGCCTTAGATACGGAAGAGGCTTATATGACCACCAAGCTGGCGGGGTCTGCTACGTTTTTCTTGCCGTTTAATTTGGGCAACAACTGCGGTAAGGGCAATCCGCCCAATCCCAACGGACACCGCACGGCGTATTTGTGGCAAGAGGTGTTCGGCAAAGCCAGCCTTGCCAACATTATTCAGCATTTTATGCGTTTAGACGGTTCAACCAAAGATCCGCTGGAGAAACGCTCGCTCTTTTTCCCACGCTATCATCAATTAGAGGTGGTACGCCGTTTGATTGCTGATGTCAGTGAACAAGGCGTGGGCAAACGCTATTTGATTCAACACTCTGCCGGCTCGGGCAAATCTAATTCTATTACTTGGCTGGCGTATCAGTTGATTGAGGCTTATCCGCGCAATGAAAAGGCGGCAAACGGTAGAGAGGCAGACCGCCCAATTTTTGATTCGGTGATTGTTGTTACCGACCGTCGTTTGTTGGATAAGCAACTGCGCGACAACATCAAAGATTTTTCAGAAGTTAAAAACATTGTTGCGCCGGCGTTGAGTTCGGCAGAATTGCGCCAATCCCTTGAGCAGGGCAAAAAAATCATTATTACCACGATTCAAAAATTCCCGTTTATTGTCGATGGCATTGCTGATTTAGGCGACAAACAATTTGCGGTGATTATTGACGAGGCACACAGCTCACAATCAGGTTCGGCACACGACAATATGAACCGGGCCATCGGCAAAACGGAAGACCTTGATGCCGAAGATGTGCAAGATTTGATTTTACAAACCATGCAATCCCGCAAAATGCGCGGTAATGCGTCGTATTTTGCTTTCACCGCCACACCGAAAAACAGCACTTTGGAAAAATTCGGCGAGAAACAGGCGGATGGCAAGTTTAAGCCGTTCCACCTTTATTCTATGAAGCAGGCGATTGAAGAAGGCTTTATTTTGGATGTAATCGCCAATTACACCACCTATAAAAGTTTTTATGAGATCACTAAATCGATTGAAGATAATCCGGAGTTTGATAGTAAGAAGGCTCAAGGCCGTCTGAAAGCTTATGTGGAGCGCTCTCAACAAACGATTGATACCAAGGCAGAAATCATGCTGGATCATTTTATCCAGCAAATCTTGAACCGTAAAAAACTCAAAGGCAAAGCCAAGGGAATGGTGGTAACACAAAATATTGAAACGGCCATTCGTTATTTTCAGGCGTTAAACCGCCTTTTAGCTGAACGAGGTAATCCGTTTAAAATCGCCATTGCGTTTTCAGGCAGTAAAGTGGTTGATGGTGTTGAATACACCGAAGCGGAAATGAACGGCTTTGCAGAAAGCGAAACCAAAGAGTATTTCGATCAAGATGAATATCGTTTGCTGGTGGTCGCCAATAAATATCTGACCGGTTTTGACCAGCCGAAATTGTGTGCGATGTATGTGGATAAGAAACTCTCCGGCGTACTTTGTGTGCAAGCTTTATCTCGTTTAAATCGCAGTGCGAATAAGTTGGGTAAACGCACGGAAGATTTGTTTGTGTTGGACTTTTTTAACAGCGTTGAAGATATTCAGCAAGCATTTGAGCCGTTTTATACTTCTACGTCGTTGTCGCAAGCAACCGATGTCAATGTCTTGCATGATTTGAAAGATCAGTTGGATGAAACAGGCGTGTATGAACAAGCGGAGGTCAACGATTTTACTGAAGGCTATTTTGCCAATAAAGACGCACAACAATTAAGCAGTATTATTGATGTAGCTGTCCAACGTTTCGACCATGAGTTGGCGCTTGAGCCAACCCAAAAAGTCGATTTTAAAATCAAGGCAAAACAGTTTTTAAAAATTTACGGGCAAATGGCTTCCATCATCAATTTTGAAAATATCGCTTGGGAAAAGCTCTATTGGTTCCTCAAATTCTTAGTACCCAAATTAAAAGTACAAGACCCGATGGATGAATTTGATGAAATTTTAGATGCGGTGGATTTAAGCTCTTACGGCTTGGCACGTACCAAACTGAATTACAGCATTAAATTAGATGATGAAGAAACAGAGCTTGACCCGCAAAACCCCAATCCGCGTGGTACGCATGGTGAAGATAAAGAAAAAGATCCGATTGATGAAATTATTCGTGTATTTAACGAAAGATGGTTTCAAGATTGGAGCGCAACGCCGGATGAGCAACGGGTAAAATTTATCAATATTACCGAGCGCATCCGTAGCCATAAAGACTTTGAGCAGAAATATCAAAATAACCCGGATATTCATACCCGTGAATTGGCTTTCCAAGCCATTTTGCGCGATGTGATGAGCGAACGCCACCGAGATGAACTAGAGCTATACAAACTTTTTGCCAAAGATGCCGCATTTAGAACCGCTTGGACGCAAAGTTTGCAACGGGCTTTGGCTGGATAGAAAAGATTGCCTGAAAAATTAACGTTCGGCTCTCCTTTTCTATCTAAATTAATATCATCGTAAACATTAATTAATTTTTTCACATACTTAAAAGAGAAAATTAAATATAGTTTCCATAACAGCAACGTCGTTAATTAGAATAATTTATAAATTAGCTATAATTCATAAAACACAAAAGTGCGGTAAAAATATTTCTTTTTTAACCGCACTTTTATCTTCTGAAATTATCGTTTAAACATTCCGCCTAAACCGCCAAGACCGCCTAAGCCTCCGCCCATTAAGCCTTGCATTCCACGCATCATTTTAGCCATGCCGCCTTTACGCATTTTCTTCATCATACGTTGCATTTCATCGAATTGTTTAAGTAATTTATTGACATCTTGCACTTGAGTGCCAGAACCTAATGCAATACGACGACGGCGAGATCCTTTGATAATATCTGGGTTTGCACGTTCTTTTAGGGTCATGGAGTTAATGATCGCTTCCATTTTGACAAACATTTTGTCATCCACTTGATTTTTAACGTGATCAGGCAAATTTTTTGCACCTGGTAATTTCTCAAGCATAGACATCATGCCGCCCATTTTTTTCATTTCGATCAGCTGTTCGCGGAAATCATCTAAAGTGAAATCATCGCCTTTCTTGAATTTCTGCGCCATTTTTTCCGCTTTTTCACGATCAACTGAACGTTCAAGATCTTCGATAAGGGAAAGCACATCGCCCATGCCCAAAATACGAGAAGCAACACGATCAGGATGGAACGGCTCAAGTGCCTCCGTTTTCTCACCCACACCCAAGAATTTAATTGGTTTACCTGTGATTTGACGAATCGATAACGCCGCACCACCGCGCGCATCACCGTCCACTTTCGTCAAAACAACCCCTGTAAGAGGCAATGCTTCATTAAAGGCTTTTGCTGTATTTGCCGCATCTTGACCAGTCATCGCATCAACAGTGAAAAGAGTTTCGATTGGATTTAATGCAGCATGGACTTGCTTGATTTCGTCCATCATTTCTGTATCAACGTGTAGGCGACCTGCCGTATCCACAATCAACACATCGTAGAATTTCAGTTTTGCATCAGCAAGCGCCGATTTAGCAATATCAACGGGGTTTTGTTTAACATCCGATGGAAAAAAATCCACGCCAACGGATTGAGCCAAGGTTTCAAGTTGCTTAATCGCAGCAGGGCGATATACGTCAGCAGACACCACTAACACTTTCTTTTTATGGCGTTCACGCAAGAATTTTGCCAATTTACCCACACTGGTGGTTTTACCCGCCCCTTGTAAACCCGCCATTAAGATAACTGCTGGTGGTTGGGTTGCGAGATTTAAACTCTCATTCGCTTCGCCCATGGCTTTTTCAAGCTCACGCTGAACGATTTTTAAGAATTCTTGCCCTGGCGTTAAACTTTTATTGACTTCTTCCCCAAGCGCGCTTTCTTTTACTTTTGCGATAAATTCACACACCACAGGCAAGGCAACATCGGCTTCAAGTAATGCCATACGCACTTCGCGTAAGGTTTCTTTAATATTATCTTCCGTTAAACGGCCTTTTCCTGTGATATTACGTAAGGTTTTGGAAAGGCGATCCGATAAATTCTCAAACATGGCTAACAATCCTGTTTTTCTTAAAAAATTGTGCTGATTATACCGAAATTTAGGCGTTTTTCATCATTTCAAATGAAAATGACTTTTTGAGTAGGCGATTTCATAAAGAAAGTATAGGACATAAGGAAAAAGAATGATTATTTAGCCAATTTCAGGTATTATTCTGCCCACTCTTGGCTATTTGAGCAGCTATTTGATTTAGCAAAATCAAATAACAGGTAAAAAGTGCGGTGAAAAATGACCGCACTTTTTGTTGATTAACGAACAAAAGGATTTTCCCTTGGATAGCATTCCCCTTAGTACTTTATTTATTATTCTTATTATCTGTTTAGTGTTATCAGCCTATTTTTCTGGTTCTGAAACTGGACTACTCTCCCTCAATAAATATCGTCTTCGTTTTCTATCTGAACAAGGCAATAAAGGCGCGAAAAAAGCGGAAAAACTGCTAGAAAAGCCAGATACCTTGTTAAGTTTTATTCTTATTTTTAATAACCTTGTGAATATCAGCGCATCTGCAATTGCAACAGTAATTGGTATGCGTTTATATGGCGATGCCGGCGTGGCGATTGCAACGGGTTTGCTCACTTTCGTAATGCTCGTATTTTCTGAAATATTCCCCAAAACTGTGGCTGCAATGCACGCAGAAAAAGTAAGTTTTTTTTCAAGTCATATTTTAACTTCATTGCTTAAAATCTTTTATCCGCTCGTTTGGTTAATGAATATTTTTACTAAATCCTTGATGCAAATAGTAGGGTTAAAACTTGATATGCAAAAACAAGTAATTAGTAGTGAAGAACTGCGTAGTATTGTATCAGAAGCGGGCGAAGCAACACCAAATGAACAACATCCACAAATGTTGCTGTCTATTTTGGATATGGAAACCGTCACTGTTGATGACATTATGGTTCCCCGCAACGAAATCGGCGGTATAAATATTGATGATGATTGGCGAGCTATTATGCGCCAGCTCAATCATGCCGCACACAATCGTGTTGTACTTTATAAAAGTAGCCTTGATGAACAAGTGCTTGGCATTTTGCGCGTGCGTGAAGCATTCCGCTTGCTCCTTGAAAAAAATGAATTTACCAAAGAAACCTTAATTCGTGCCGCAGATGAAGTGTATTTCATTCCTGAAAGCACGCCATTAAAAACGCAACTTGCAAATTTCCGTACAAATAAAGAGCGCATTGGCTTAGTTGTAGATGAATACGGCGATATTAAAGGGCTTGTAACTTTGGAGGATATTTTGGAGGAAATCGTTGGGGATTTTACCACTTCCACCGCCCCAAGCATTGACAAAGAAGTAATTCAACAGTCTGATGGTTCAATGATTATCGATGGCTCCGCTAATCTACGCGATCTCAACAAAATGTTTAACTGGGAATTAGATACAGAAGATGCTCGTACTTTTAATGGTTTAATCTTAGAACACTTAGAGGAAATACCCGATGAAGGCACGATTTGCGAAATTGATGGTTTGCTAATCACTATTCTTGAAGTGGGCGATAATATGATAAAACAGGCGAAAGTCGTCAAACTTTAATCATAAAAAACTCCACCAAATTGAACCGCACTTTTGACTTGGATCATAAGTGCGGTTCTTTTTTTGCGCATTTTTTAGAAAAGATTTTTATAATTCTTTCTAGGTATATTTTGATAGAAAAGAAAGATATGGAACACGAATATCAACGGGCGGTGACTCGCGTGTGCGTACAAACGGCACTGCTCTTGTTACAACATGGGGCAGAAAGTACCGTGGTGGTACAAATGGCGCAGCGTTTAGGCGTAGCACTTGGCGTAGAAAGTGTAGAATGTGCGCTTACGGCAAATGCGGTGGTGCTGACGACCTTATCAGATAATCATTGCATTACTACCGCACGAAAAAATACAGATAAAGGCATTAATATGCAAATGGTTACTGATGTTCAACGCATTGTGATTGCCGTTGAGCATCATTTGTATGAGTTAGAGATCGCACAAAGAAAACTGGATCAATTAAAACCGCTTAAATATAACCGATGGTTAGTTGTATTCATGATTGGCTTATCTTGTGCAGCATTCGCCCATTTATCTGGTGGCGATTGGATAATTTGCGGCATCACCTTTGTGGCAGCCGCCATTGCCATGTTTGTGCGACAAGAATTTTCTAAACGGCACTATAATCCTCTTATCGTCTTTTCCATCACCTCTTTCGTCGCCTCGCTGATTTCTGGCGTGAGCTTAAAATATAACTTAGGTAACGATCCTCAAATTGCTTTAGCGTCTAGCGTGTTATTACTTGTGCCAGGGTTTCCGCTGATTAATTCTTTGGCGGATATATTAAAAGGTTACGTGAATATGGGATTAGGCCGTTGGACGATTGCAACTATTCTCACTTTTGGCGCATGTCTTGGTATTGTATTCGCTTTAAGCCTATTACATATTACAACTTGGGGGCATTAAAATGTTATTAGACATCACAATATTTATCTTGAAATTACTCGATGATATGCTATTTGCTGCGATTCCAGCGGTGGGCTTTGCTTTAGTATTTAATGTACCGCCCAAAGCCTTAAAATATTGTGCAATTTTAGCCGCACTTGGGCATGTTACACGCACATTATTACTGCATATTAATATGCCTATTGTATTTGCGACATTCTTTGCCACTTGCGTGATTGGATTTTTAGGCGTGCATCTTTCCCATCGTTATTTAGCCCATCCCAAAGCCTTCACCGTTGCCGCAATTATCCCCATGATTCCCGGTGTTCATGCTTATAAAGCAATGATTTCAATGGTACAAATTCATCATTTTGGCTTTTCTGATGCTTTATTTGAACAGATGATTAGCTCCTTTATTAATACCAGTTTTATCCTAGGCGCAATAGTATTTGGATTAGCTTTACCAGGCTTATTGTTTTATCGACAAAAACCTGTGGTGTAACACTAAAAACAGTGCAACAAAAAAGCCGACATTTGTCGGCTTTCTACTATTCTTGTGATTTTTTCTTGAGGTATTCATAAAGCTCATCTTTAATCCGTAATTTTTCTTTTTTCAAATAACGATTTCCATTTTGTAATCAATTCATTATTTAATGTTTGGCGTGCTTGATTATTCACATAACGAATGTATTCCACAAAAAGTTGATCCTCTTCTTTACGATCAAAAGAGGATAGAATTAATTGATTAAGATTATTTTCTTGAGAAAACTTAAAATGTGAGGCAATTTGCTGAACAGTTTCATTTTCAACTTTAGCTCTCGCTTTCACAAAATCAGATTGATTTAAAAAAGCCATTAATTGAGCGGATGAAGTAAGAATTTTTGTAAATTCATGATACGCAGAATCTGTCGCCTTACGCTCAATTTTTACCATATCAACGGCATCAGCATCACCACTAACTAAATGGGGCGTGGATTCTAATACAAAGTGCGGTCAATTTTTCTTTATTTTTATACGTTGGCTTTTAAACTGGTTTATTTGAAGAAAGCACGCTAGAATAAGGTTGTTTTCATTTCAACGAAAAAAGTAAGGAAATTCTATGATCGATCCAAATTTACTCCGTAATAATTTAGCAGAAGTCGCAGAAAAATTAAAAGTAAAACGCAACTTTATGCTTGATACGGAAAAACTCACCGCGTTAGAAGATCAGCGCAAAAACTTACAAGTCACTACCGAAAACTTACAAGCGGAACGTAATGCTCGTTCCAAAGCTATTGGTGCTGCTAAAGCGCGTGGTGAAGATATCGCACCATTATTGGCAGAAATGAATGATATGGGCAATCAATTGACTGAAGCAAAAGCACAATTAGATGCGGTACTTGCAGAAATCAATCAAATTGCATTAAGTATTCCAAATCTACCCGCAGACGAAGTGCCATTAGGCAAAGATGACACAGAAAATAAAGAAATCTTACGTTGGGGTACACCGCGTACATTTGATTTTGAAGTGAAAGATCATATCACTTTGGGTGAAGAAGCAAATGGCTTAGATTTTGCTGCTGGGGCTAAATTAGCTGGTGCGCGTTTTGCCGTAATGAAAGGTCAAATCGCTAAAATGCACCGTGCATTGGCACAATTCATGTTAGATCTTCATACTGAACAACACGGCTATTTAGAAACCTATGTGCCTTATTTAGTAAATCACGCCACACTTTATGGAACAGGGCAATTACCAAAATTCGGGGAAGATTTATTCCATACTTTAGCCTTAGAAGGCGAACAACCTTACGCATTAATTCCAACCGCAGAAGTGCCTGTTACTAATTTAGTGCGAGACGTGATTATTGATGAAGCAGAATTACCAATAAAAATGACCGCACATACGCCATGTTTCCGTTCTGAAGCAGGCTCTTACGGTCGTGATACTCGTGGTTTAATTCGTATGCACCAATTTGATAAAGTAGAAATGGTACAAATCGTTGATCCAGATAAATCAATGGAAGCACTTGAAGAATTAACAGGTCATGCGGAAAAAGTATTGCAATTATTAAATTTACCATACCGTAAAGTTTTACTTTGCACAGGCGATATGGGCTTTGGTTCTTGCAAAACTTACGACTTAGAAGTGTGGGTGCCTGCACAAAATACTTATCGAGAAATTTCTTCTTGCTCAAATATGTGGGATTTCCAAGCTCGCCGTATGCAAGCTCGCTGTAAAGCAAAAGGCGATAAGAAAACTCGCTTAGTGCACACATTAAATGGTTCAGGCTTAGCGGTTGGTCGTACTTTAGTGGCTGTACTTGAAAACTATCAAAATGCCGATGGTTCAATCACCGTACCAGAAGTGCTACGTCCATATATGGGTGGATTAGACGTTATCGGAAAATAATCCTTCTAGAAGATAAAAAAGCGTGGATTTTAAAATTTCCACGCTTTTTTATTATCAAAGCCTTACAATAACTGTTTTAAATTTTTTGGTATTCAAGCCAATTAGGAACTTTATCCTATTATAAAATTATATCTATAACATAGAAAATTTATCTTTCAATTGACATCAATATCCAGAGCATTACTCTAAAAAACATATCAAAGTATCTAAATTGTTATAATATTAGTTCACTTTACGATTAAACAAGAGTAAGAAGCAATTTTAATAAGTTAGATATTCCACGTATAAAACAGTATAATTCCATCAATAGATCATAAACCAACAGGAGTATTTTATGAAATTATATGGTTTAATTGGTGCGTGTTCATTTGTTCCACATGTGGCATTAGAGTGGGTAAAAATACGTGAAAATGCTGATTATGAATTTGAACCTGTCACTCGTGAGTTAATTAAATCACCTGAATTTTTATCATTGAATCCACGCGGGGCAGTACCTGTATTAGTTGATGGCGATTTAGTTCTTTCGCAAAACCAAGCGATTTTGCACTATTTAGATGAACTTTATCCTAATTCAAAATTATTTGGTAGCAAAACCGTACGTGATAAAGCCAAAGCAGCTCGCTGGTTAGCATTTTTTAATTCCGATGTGCATAAATCATTTGTGCCTCTGTTCCGTTTGCCAAACTATGCAAAAGATAACGAAACACTTGCACACACTATTCGCCAACAAGCAGTAGAGCAAATTTTAGATCAACTTGCAGTCGCAAATGAGCATTTAGAAAGTCACATTTATTTTGGAGAAGATATTTCCGTTGCAGATGCCTATCTTTACATTATGCTCAATTGGTGTCGAGCAGTGGGTATAGATTTCAGCCACTTAACACAACTTTCGGCTTTTATGCAACGTGTTGAGACTGATCAAGCTGTCGAAAATGTAAGAAAAATTGAAGAACTAAAAGTATAAACAGGAAGTTTCTACAAAAATTGTCCGTTTTTAACCGTTTGTATCACGTTAAGTTTAAGTGAGTAATTTCGTTTCTTACCCAACACAGCTAACCCATTGATTCTACTATGATTAAACTGGTTAATCCAATGTCGCAATGTTCTACTGTCAAGTTGAAAATGTTTACTGATGAGTGAATAATTTTTACCATTTTGAATATAAAATTCGATGACTTGTTGTTTGAAAAGAGTGTTGTATTTGGCTATAAAAAATCTGCATCTTACAATTAATTTATATAAGTAAAAATATCTTGCTTTTATCATCGTTAAACTTAGAATAAATATAAATAATTATCATTAAGATTTAAGGGTATATATGAATATTTTAATTAATAAACGTATCTTTTTATTAGTTACCCTTGTAGGTATTCAACTAAATGTAACCGCAAAACAAAATTCTTCTAATTCTAATAGAGAGGAGTTATTACCTATTATTGTGAACACTAATGATGATAGTAATAAACTACCTGGTCGTTCAGTATTAAAACAGAAAAATATCGAACAACAACAAGCTGATAATGCAGCAAATTTAATTAATATTTTGCCAGGTGTGAATATGGCAGGTGGGTTTCGCCCTGGCGGACAAACATTAAATATTAATGGAATGGGTGACGCTGAAGATGTTAGAGTTCAGTTAGATGGAGCTACAAAAAGTTTTGAAAAATACCAACAGGGTTCTATTTTTATTGAACCCGAATTGTTAAGAAAAGTAACTGTGGACAAAGGAAATTATTCTCCTCAATATGGTAACGGTGGTTTTGCTGGAACGGTAAAATTTGAAACTAAGGATGCTAGGGATTTCTTAAAAGAAAACCAGAAAATAGGTGGTTTGTTAAAGTATGGAAATAATAGCAATAATAACCAAAAAACTTATAGCACTGCACTAGTTTTACAAAATGAACAAAAAAATATTGATTTATTATTATTTGGTTCTATAAGAAATGCTGACGATTATAAAAGACCAGACAATAGCAAAATTCTTTTTTCAAAAAATAATCAAAAAACTGGATTAATAAAAGTAAATTGGCAAATTACTCCTGAACATTTATTAACTTTATCCAGTGTTTATGGCATTCATAAAGGGTGGGAACCTTGGGCAGCAAAAAGAGATGTGACATCGAGACCAACAGAAAAAGAAATAAAACGCTATGGGATTGATGTTGCGTGGAAACGTAAACTGGTTTATCGAGATCAAAAAGATGAAAGTTATTCATTGAAATATCGCTATTTACCTGAAAATAATAAGTGGATTAATTTATCTGTTCAGCTGAGTTATAGTAAAACAGAACAGAATGATACTCGCCATGAGAAAGTCACTTCTTCATTCCTAGGTACATTAGGAAATAAAAGTTGGATAACTTATTCAGATCTTACTTTTGATATAAGTAACACAAGTACTCTAAATATTGGGCGTGCTGAGCATGAACTACTATTTGGTTTACAGTGGTTAAAAAATAAAAGAAATACCCTTATGTATCATAAAGAGGGAGTCAATAAGGCAGACTATAATTATGGCTATTTTCAGCCTTATTATATGCCTTCTGGACGCCAGTATACACAAGCATTTTATTTACAAGATC
>ERZ1023389.80-NODE-80-length-18455-cov-431.582880_pt1 | contig 18455 bp, 17 predicted proteins | sample MGYA00380502_ERZ1023389 | MGnify/ENA primary metagenome ERZ1023389 (study PRJEB33173, sample SAMEA4830382) | metagenome | study: EMG produced TPA metagenomics assembly of the PRJEB25223 data set... | reverse complement strand
AGTTTTTTAGTTTGGATAAAGCGCTTTTTCAAGTTGAAAAAATGTTGGAAGAAGGGGCGACAATTATTGATATTGGTGGTGAATCTACGCGTCCGTCATTCCTTTATAATGATGCGGATGAAGTCTCTGAACAAGAAGAATTGCATCGTGTTGTGCCAGTAGTGGAGGCGGTGCGAAGCCGTTTTGATTGCTGGATTTCTGTCGATTCTTCAAAAGCAGTTGTGATGCGTGAAGCAGCAAGTGTTGGAATGGATTTGATTAATGATATTCGTGCTTTGCAAGAGCCAAATGCGTTAGAAACAGCGGTAAAACTGGCTTTACCTGTTTGCATTATGCATATGCAAGGGCAACCTCGCACGATGCAAGCAAATCCTTATTATGAAAATGTCGTGCAAGATGTATTGGCTTTTTTACAAAAACGTACTAATGAATGCCTTTCTGCTGGCATTAAAAAAGAAAATTTAATTTGGGATATGGGCTTTGGCTTTGGCAAATCTGTACAGCATAATTATCAATTATTACAAAATCTGAATGAATTTTGTCAGATAGGCTATCCAGTATTAGCGGGATTATCTCGCAAATCAATGATTGGCGCAGTGCTTGATAAACCTGTTGATCAAAGAATAATTGGCAGTGCGGCAGGAGCGCTTATTGCAACGCAAAAAGGTGCAAAAATTTTACGCGTACATGATGTTGCAGCAACATCAGATATGCTCAAAGTTTGGCAGGCGACAGAAAATGCCTGATGGTTTTATAAAAAAATTAAAGGAATTGTATTATGGCAAATCGTAAATATTTTGGAACAGATGGTGTACGTGGAAAAGTGGGTACTTATCCAATCACACCAGATTTCGCATTAAAATTAGGCTGGGCTGCGGGAAAAGTATTGGCTTCTCAAGGTTCTAAAATGGTTTTAATCGGTAAAGACACCCGAATTTCTGGATACATGTTGGAATCAGCCCTTGAAGCAGGCTTGGCTGCCGCGGGTTTATCTGCTGCATTTACTGGCCCTATGCCTACACCAGCTATTGCTTATTTAACCAGAACTTTCCGTGCTGAAGCGGGTATTGTAATCTCAGCCTCTCATAATCCTTATTATGATAATGGCATTAAATTCTTTTCAGCAAAAGGCACTAAATTGCCTGATGAAATTGAAGAAGCCATTGAAGCGATGTTAGAGCAACCGATGGATTGTGTGGAATCTGCAGAATTAGGTAAAGCAAGTCGTATTAATGATGCAGCAGGACGCTACATTGAGTTTTGTAAAGGCACATTCCCCGCTCATTTAGGCTTGGAAGGTTATAAGATCGTGGTAGATTGTGCAAATGGTGCAACTTACCATATTGCGCCTAACGTGTTTAGAGAGCTAGGTGCGGAAGTCATTGAAATTGGTACGGGTCCAAATGGTTTGAATATTAATGAAAAATGTGGTGCAACTGATGTAACTGCATTGCAAGCCAAAGTAGTTGAAATGAAAGCTGATGTTGGCTTAGCTTATGATGGCGATGGTGACCGCATTATGATGGTCGATCATTTAGGAAATAAAGTCGATGGTGACCAAATTCTCTTTATTGTTGCCCGTGAAGCATTGCGCTCAGGTCAATTAAAAGGCGGTGTTGTTGGCACCTTAATGAGTAATATGAGCTTAGAGATTGCGTTGAAAATGCTTGGTGTTCCCTTTTTACGTGCAAACGTGGGAGACCGTTATGTATTGGAAAAAATGGTTGAAAATGATTGGACGCTTGGGGGGGAGAATTCTGGACATATTATCATTGCGGATAAGAATACAACGGGCGATGGCATTGTTGCGTCATTGGCTGTATTGGCGGCGATGGCACAGCATAAATTATCATTAAATGAATTAGCGAGTGCGGTTAAATTATTCCCTCAAGTGTTAATCAATGTACGTTTTGCAGGTGGGGAAAATCCACTTGAAAGTGATGCTGTAAAATCTGTTGCTGCAGAGGTTGAAAAACGTTTAGAAGGTAAAGGTCGTATTTTATTGCGTAAATCGGGTACGGAACCACTTATTCGCGTTATGGTGGAATGCCAAGATGCTGAACTTGCACAACAATGTGCAGAAGAAATTGCAGAAGCCGTGAAAAAAATTAATTAATTTTTGACCGCACTTAGTAAAGTGCGGTTTATTTTTATAAAGTTTTTAGGAAAGCAAAATGAACATTTTTATTATGCGTCACGGCGAAGCGGAAGTAATGGCTAATAGTGATAAAGCTCGCCATTTAACTGTTTATGGTTCTAAACAGGCTTTTTTACAAGGGCAGTGGTTAAAACAGCATTTAAGCACGCTAGTAATTAATTCACTAGACCGTATTTTAGTGAGCCCTTATGTCAGAGCTCAAGAAACCTTTCATCAAGTTAATCAAGCGTTTGATTTGGAGTTAGAAAATAAATTTGAAATTTGGGAGGGAATAACCCCTTATGGCCATGCGCATTCCGTCATTGATTATTTAGAAGTGCTAAAAGACGAGGGCGTTAAATCTGTATTGATTGTTTCCCATTTGCCCTTAGTGGGAGAAATTGTTGCTGAACTGTATGGAAAACGAAATCCAATATCATTACTAAAAAACCACAACAAACGCCACGTTATGTCGTTAGTGGAACCTTAGGTAATCATAGCCTGTGGGGAACGCAATTAGATTTTACTGGTGGTTTAGGAAATGGTTTTGCTTACCGCTTTATCTATGATAAACAAGAAAAAGACTACTGGCGTAATTTTGGAAAAGTGAAAAATACGACTTACGCCCCCTCTCTTTCTTGGGAAAATGATAAAACTAAAGTGCTTCTTTCTTATGAACACAAAGATATTCTTGAGCCATTTGATCGTGGTACAAATCTTTTAACGGCAACTAATGCATTACCAGATATTCCTGTATCGCGTCGTTTAGATGAGCCAAATAATGAAACCACGGCAAAAACCGATAACATCGATTTCAAAATTGAACACAAATTAAGTGACAGTTGGAAATTAAATTTTGGCTATAGCTACGCACGTTATAAATATTTCTATAATCAAGCCCGAATTAAAGATATTAATGTATCAAATATTAATCAACCAAAAAAACTCAATAAAAACAAAATTACAGCACTTGAATTAACTGCTCGTAGCGCAACTCGAGATATTGAGCAACAAACTGGAGAGCAACGTATCCATAGTGTTTCTTTAAACACAGTCGGGGAATTTGCTATTGGAGATATTGCGAATCGCTTTGTTGTGGGCACAGATCTTATGAGAAATAAAATGGATTTAGGACCAATTTATAATACTAGAGACATAAATGATGGTAAGGTTATTAATATTGACAACCCAAATTATACCAATCCAGTGGCAATAAAGAAAAATGAAAATAACAATGCCTACCAATTTAATCACTTAAAAACTTTAGGTCTTTATATTCAAAATACCACTTATTTTACAGATAACTTTATTATAACGGGAGGACTTCGTTATGAATATTTTGATCAAGTTGTTGGTCGATCAACATTAAAGAATATTAGAAGTGGATATCTGGCTCAAAAAGACGGGAAACTTCTCTATCAGTTAGGTAGTGTTTATAAATTTACTCCAAATATTGCAACATTTTTTAACCATGCAGAATCATTCCGTCCACAAAATAATAGAACGCTTATTATTAATGGCGAACTTCCTGCTGAACAGGGTAAATCTTTTGAAACAGGTCTAAAATATGAGAATGCATATTTAAATGCAACTGTAGCTTTATTTAATATAAACAAACGTAATGTTGCAGAAACAGTTAATGTTAATGGCACAAATGAACTACAAATTGTTGGAAAACAGCGTTCTCGTGGCATTGAGTTTGATCTAAATGGACAACTTACTGATAATTTAAGTATTGCAGCAAACTATACTTACACAAAAGTAAAAAACCTAGAAAATCACAACAATAAATTAGCTGTTGGTAAACAACTTTCTGGCGTACCAAAACATCAATCATCATTATTCTTAGCCTATAATATCGGCGAATTTGATTTTGGTAATATTCGTGTCGGTGGAGGTGCGCGTTATTTAGGTTCTTGGTATGCCTATAATAATACTTATAAAAAGCGTATAAACTTCCACAGGCTATTGTTTATGATGCATTTATTGCCTATGACACAAAAATTTCAGGGAAAAAAGTATCCTTTCAGTTAAATGGTAAAAACTTATCTAATAAAGTTTACTCCCCATCAACTTCAGGGAATGCAAGCAGAACGCTTATTCCTGTTGCGTTAGGCTATGCTCGTGAAGTTATATTAAACACTAAAATTGAATTTTAATTAGTCATTAAAACCTAGGGCAAACTGGATTCGCTCTTTTTCTATTTATGGAAAACTAATGAACTGGCAAACCGAACTTAATAATAGTTTAAACTGGATTTTAACCGCACTTTTTTGGGTGATATTGTGCTTTAGTGTAACAATGTTAGCCTTAAAACAAACTACTTTCGGCAAAAAATTCTGGTGTATTGTCTCTCCATCAATGGATAAAAAAACAAGCATTAAACTAATTTTAATGTTGTTAGTACTATTTATAATGATATTGTTGGAAGTACGATTTAGTGTACTTAATTCATTTTTTTACAATGGATTGTATAGCTCAATGCAAGAATTAAATATTGAGAAATTTTGGTTCTTTGCAAAACTAAATGCCCTCCTTGTGGTAGCACAAGTTATACATGCCATTGCTGATTACTTCTTTCAACAAGTATTTGAAATTCGTTGGTTGGAAAGCTTTAATGCAACACTTGTTAAACGCTGGCTAAATAAGAAAAAATACTATCGCCTAAAATATGAACGAGATTTACCGGATAATATCGATCAACGTATCGAACAAGATGCGAGAGAATTTATTACCAGTACAGTACAAATTGTGCGAGGCGTGATTAACTCGGTGCTCACGACCATTGAATTTACGATTATTTTATGGTCACTTTCCGGCGTATTAACTTTATTCGGATTTAATATCGAAAAAGGCGTTGTTTTCTTCATTTATGCCTTTATTATTTTTGCAACACTCATGTCTGTTTGGATTGGTCGCCCTCTAATTAAGCTGAATTTTACGAAAGAAAAACTCAATGGCGATTATCGTTATTCCTTAATCCGTGTACGAGACAATGCAGAAAGCATTGCTTTTTATAATGGCGAGCCAAAAGAACAAACTTTCTTACAACATCAATTCCGTCAAATTATTCATAACCGTTGGTCCATTGTATTAAAAATGTTGGGCTTAAATAGTTTCAACTCTGGAGTAACTCGCGTGGCCAAATTATTGCCTTTAATGTTACAAGCACCACGTTTCTTTTCTGGACAAATAAAACTAGGAGATATGCATCAAACAGTCCAAGCATTTAACCGATTAATGACCGCACTTTCATTCTTCCGCTTGTTCTATGAGCAATTCACACTCTATCAAGCTCGGTTAAATCGTCTTTATGGTTTTATAACAAAAATGGATGAATTAGATAAACAAAACGTTCATCATCCTTTTCATTGCTCTCATCGTGTCGCCTTAAAAAATTTCGGTATTAAAGATGAACAAGGTCATGTACTACTCAATAATTTAAATATTAATTTAGAAAATGGAGATGCCCTATTAATTCAAGGTGCATCTGGAACAGGAAAAACATCGCTACTAAAAGCAATTGCAGGAATCTATCCTTTTGAAACCATAGGTATTGCAGAGCATCCATGCATGGGAAGTTTATTCCTGCCACAACGACCTTATATGCCGCAGGGTACTTTACGAGAAGCAATTTGTTATCCAAATATCAATCCAAGTCACGCAGAATTGGAACAAACCATGAAGGATTGTGCGCTAGGAAAATATATACACGCACTTAATGTAAAAAATGACTGGCAAGCGATTTTATCGCCCGGCGAACTTCAAAGAGTGGCGTTTATTCGTATTTTACTCACAAAACCAGATGTCGTATTTCTCGATGAAACGACTTCAGCATTGGATGAAATAACCGAGAATTTACTCTACCAAACAATTAAAGAGCGTTTGCCCGAAATGATCATTCTCAGCGTAGGTCATCGTAGCACATTACAGCAATTTCATAACAAACAGTTAAAATTAGATGTATGTTTATTATGTGAAAATTAGAAAATAGCAAGTTAATATATCAGACAAATATTTAATTTATTTTGATGCTAGTCTGAAGAGCGCCTATAAAATTAAAATAAAACTATAAAAAAAGCCCTCGATATTCGAGGGCTTGATTTTTTACTATCGTAATAAAAATTAGCGACGTAAACCTAAACGAGCGATAGTGCTTTGGTATAAAGCAAGATCAGTACGTTTTAAGTAGTCTAAAAGTTTACGACGACGAGAAACCATACGTAATAAACCACGACGACCATGGTGGTCTTTTTTGTGCTCTGCAAAGTGAGTTTGTAAGTGGTTGATTTGTGCAGTTAATAATGCGATTTGAACTTCAGAAGAACCGGTATCTTTCGCATCACGACCAAATTCAGCAACGATTGCTGCTTTTTTTTCAGTACTTAGAGACATTTTTTACTCCTAAAAGGTAGTGTTGTTAATACATCATTCGCCGATCTCTAACTCAGCGATGACAAGGAGCCTGCATTCTAGCCATGAATAAGCTTAAATGCAAGGTTTATTCTAGTAAAAAACCATGATTCTTAATGATTTCTTTAGCTTTATTAGACCGTAAAAATTCAAAAAATTTAACCGCACTTTCAACATTGCTTAATAAAGCCATGACATATTCAGCTTTTACCTCAAATTCAATAGGGAACATATGAGTCAAAAATGTTTGATTATTCACAGTAATACTAGAATTTGTATTTATAGATGCATCGTACTTACTTGGCTTAACTTCAGATCTTAATTGATAATGTGCATAACCGATCATCATATCAGCATAACTATTTAATAATAAATAATGAGATGCAATTTTCCCTTTTGGAACTATATTTGAAGAAGTACCGCCTACTAATTTCAACGCTCGTCGTTTCAATGCCTCCCCTTCACCAGGAAAACATTGCTCAATTTTATCAAATAACCGCCAAGTATAATCTCCACAAGGATCACAAGATGGCGTTGATGTTGCGAGGCGTAAAGAGCGATCAAATAGCAATTCAAAAATGGATTTATGACGGAAGTGTTCTAAATTTAACGTAGTTAATGCTAATTGATTAAAGGCTATCGTTAATTTTTGATAAATTTTTTTAGAATCAGCTAATTGAAGCACATTTCCAGGATTTGCACTAATAAAAATATCACCTCTATTCCCTTGCTCAATTTGTTGACGCAAGATTCCGGCTGGACCACAAAATGCTTTAATCTCTATATGATGAATTTGTCGAAAAATATCAGATAATTCTTGCAGAGCATAACAAAAACTACCTGCACTAAAAACAGTAATTGATTCCACAAGTTTTCCTTACTTTAATAACGTTTTATACAAGGGAACAAAATGCGTAAAAAAAGATTCTTTATATTGAGCTTGTTGTTCAAACATCGGTAAATGAAAAAGTGCGGTCAAATTTTCTGAGGTTAAAATATTCCTTGTTTCGCCAAATTTAAAATTTTGTTTATTTAACAATAAAGTTTTATTGGCTATCGCTACAGCTTGATTAGGTTGATGTGTTGTGAATACGACAGTCATGTTCTGTGATTGTGCCAAATCGATAAGTAAAGACAATACGATATCTTGATTTGCAAGATCTAATGCTGAAGTTGGCTCATCCAACAGTATCAATTTGCATTCTGAAGCAATGGCTCTCGCAATTAAAATTAGTTGTCGCTGCCCGCCCGAAAGCGAAGTAAATTCGCGCTTTGCCAAATGGGTCAAGTTCAAATAATCCAGTGCCTGCATGGCGACTTGATAATCATACGGTTTCGGTTTGGCAAAAGTATTAATATGGGTTGAGCGCCCCATCAGCACAATATCCAATATGGAATAAGCAAAAGGCGAAGAAAAGAATTGCGGCACAAAACTGATAGATTGATACACCTCAATCTTGCCCTGAATCGGGCGATGAATGCCAAGCAACAAATCCAACAAGGTGCTTTTTCCGCAACCGTTTTGCCCTAAAATCGCCAGAATATCTCCTTTATTCAAATCAAAATTCAGTTGCTGAAACAGGAAGTTTTCCGCTTGGTAATAAAAACCTAGATTTTCCACGGAGAGCGCTTTATTCATTCATGCCTCCGCGTTTTAGTTTATATACCAATACACCAAACAACGGTGCACCAATAAGTGCGGTCAAAATACTGATTGGAATTTCGGCATCGGATAGGGAACGCGCAACATTGTCCACAAGCAACATATAAGTCGCCCCAACAAGCATGGTGCAAGGCAATAAACGTTGATGATTGGCGCCTACCAGCATACGGCTAAGATGAGGAATGATCAGCCCGACCCAGCCGATACTGCCGCTAATTGCCACCTGGCATGCCACTAACGAACCGCTTAAAAAGATCACTAACCAACGTAATGGGGCCACTTTCACGCCCAAAGCCTTGGCTTCTTTCTCATCTAAAGACAGTAAATTCAAGCGCCAACTTAAGCTGAGCAAAATCGAGCTACACAGCAAAAACGGGACAAAGAAAAAGAGGAGTTTTTCCCAGTTAGAGGTGGCAAAACTCCCCATCAACCAAAACACAATGCTTGGCAATTTTTCTTCTGTGTCGGAAATGTATTGCAATAGGCTCACTAGGGCTGAAAAAAGCCCGCTTAAAATCATGCCGATAAGAATAAGCATCAACAAGCTGCGTTGATTAAATTTGAAGCTAAATAGAAAAACCAAGGCAAGCGTGCCGAAGCCAAATAAAATAGTGCTGGCAAATAAGCCGTATAAACTGAATCCAAAGAAAATTGCCAAGGTGCCACCGAAGGCTGAACCGGAGGTCACGCCGATAATATGCGGATCCACTAACGGGTTACGAAAAATGCCTTGTAATACCACACCACTCAATGCCAAACCGGCACCCACGCAAAGTGCGGTTAAAATTCGAGGTAAACGCACTTGAAAAATCACCTGTTGCTGCACTGGATCGATCTCAAGTGCGGTCGCTTTTGCCCACAGAATTTGACCAATTTGCGGTACAGACAAAGAATACCGCCCTATTCCCAAAGAAATCACGGCGGTAATCACAAGCAACAGCGTTAAGCCAAAGAGAATTTTAGGGTAGCTATCTGGCTGCATTGTCGGGTTTGTAAGAAGTGCGGTAGAATTTTTGGTAATAATCGTTCACCATTTTATCCAAATCCACGTCTTGGAAACGTTGCGGATAAAGGGCTTTAGCCAACCATACTTCGCCCAATGCTAAGGCTTCCGGCATCGGGTATCCCCAGGCTTTAGCATATTCCGGCATCAAAAAAACTTTTTTATCTTTCAGTGCCTGAATATTCGCCCAACCTTGATCGTTCAAAATTTGTGGTACTACATCAGGATAACGATCTTGCACCAAAATCACCGCAGGATTCCATTCCAACACATTTTCTAGAGAAACCTGTTTGAAACCTTTAATGGTTGCCGCTGCGACGTTATAAGCGCCCGCATGTTCCATCATAAGCCCCGTATATTTACCGGAACCATAAGTGCCTAAATCCGGATTTGCCATATAAGTGCGCACACGTTTATCGGCAGAAACGTCGCCTAGGCGATCTGCCAACAACTTATGATTAGCAAAGGCAGCTTTCACTAACTCATCACCTTGTTGTTTTTTCTCAAACACCTCGGCAATCAGTTCAATGCCCTGTTTTAAGCCGTCATTATAAGCTTTATCTTCGTCAGTTAAGGTTGGATTAAGTTTACCTTTTTCGCCCACTTCACCAGTACGCAAGGAAATGGCTACCACAGGGATATTCACGTCACTGATTTGCTTGATCATTTCAGACGGTGCGTAGTTAGTCACAAACACCACATCCGGTTTTAACGCCAACAGACTTTCAATATTAACGGAATTCAAATCGCCCGGCATCGCCATGTTTTCCAGCTCCGGTGCAAGGCGAACATAGTTTTTGCCTAGTTGTTTCTTCCAGTTGGAAAGCACTCCCACAATCTGTTTTGTGGCATCCAACTGCACGGCAATATTCAAGGTTTGGTGCTGTAACACCACGGCTCGGTTAATGTGATCGGGAATTGTCACTTTGCGATCGAGTTGGTCTGTAATAATGCGATCAGCTAATGCTGAAAAAGAAAGGGAACTGAGCAAGCCGGCAATTAACAATGATTTAAGTTTCATCGCACATCCTTATTTTAAGTAAGAAAATATCATTATACACATATTTATATAATGATAAACTCTGTACTCATATCTTTTCAATCACCACCTTTATATCTTCTGGCGGTGCATAATAAGGTGCAGAAGTGATAAATAAACGAATACCCAATTTGGCGTAATCTGATACATTATTTTTATTTACTCCTCCAGCGACAGAAAGCAGAATATCTTTCTGTTTTGATTGAAGTAGATCTAAAGCCTTTTTCACATCCTCTAACAACCATTTATCCAGTTGAATAATGTCGGGTTCAGCCATATACATTTGCTCAAATTGAGCATAATTATCTGCTTCTAAAGTAATTTTATTTTCAGGTGCTTCTTGACGTAATCTATCCACAATTTTCGTCCAATCATTTGGATCAGAAAGTAAGTTTCGATGATTAGTAAAAACCAAAAGAGTTTCGCTAACGCCTTGGCGATGAATATGCCCACCAGCGGCTAATACAGCATTCGTCGCAAGTTTACGCGTATTAGGAATACTTTTACGCGTGCAAGCCACAACAGCATTTGGATTAACCGATTTGGCATTGGCAATCATTTCTGCAGTATATTGAGCAACCCCACACGACCATTCAAGCACCAATTGCACCACTTTCCAAGCTTGATGTAATTGTTCAGACATTCCTTCCGCACTGATCAACAAAGCACCTGATTCAACCCAATCCCCTTCTTTTACATATAAGTGCGGTTGAATATCCAGTTTTTTTAATAATTTTTCCGCAACAGAAACACCCGCCACAACCCCTGCATTTTTACGCTTAAACAGAATTTTTGCCGGAATATTTTCAATACTAAGGGCATGAGTGGTTAAATCACCACGATAAATGTCCTCAAGCAATAAATCATCCAATTCTTTATCTGAAAAATAAATCATCGTAACTCCTTAAATTAATTGACCCTGATATAACTGAATCTGCTTACCTGAAAAATACTCGGCTTCTTTTGGCTCATGCGTTACTAAAATTGTTGTAATTTCATTTGTTTGAATTAAATTTTTTAACACTTTCCAAATATCTTTACGGGAAGACCAATCTAAAGAAGAAAAAGGCTCATCTAAAAGTAATAAATCAGGACGATAAATTAGTGCCCTTGCTAAAGCTACACGCTGTTGTTCTCCACCGGACAACTGATGAGGATAGCGATTAATAAGATGATCTATTTTTAATTCAGATAATAATATCTGTTGTTCAGCATCAGATGCTGATGGATTAGCAAGTATTAAATTTCCTCGTACCGTTTTATGAGGAAACAAATAAAGTCGTTGATTTAAATAACGAAAATTTCTCTTCCACGGAGGATTATTTTCTAGAACTTGGTTATTCCATAAAATAGAGCCAGAATAATCAATATAACCAGCAATCGCATTTAATAAAGTCGTTTTTCCGCTACCTGATTCACCAACAACAGAAAGGCATTCACTTTTTTCAATTGAAAAAGAAATAGATTTTAAAATATTAGTTTGAAGATTCTGAACTATTAACATACTAAACAGCCCTATTAATCATCCGTAAAACTAGCAACAAACATGTAGATATAAATAAAAGCCATAATGATGCGCCAATAGCGATTTCAAAATCACCACTTGAAATATTCAAATAGACTGCCATAGGTAAAGTTTCGGTTTTAAATCGCGTTGCTCCTGCCAACATTAATGTGGCTCCGAACTCCCCTATTGCGCGAGACCAAGCTAAAACTGAAGCACAAACCAAAGGCTTCCAACACATAGGAATCTCTATTTTTATTAAAGTCTTAAACGGTGATAACCCAAGAGTATAAGATGCAAATCGATAACCTGATTCAAAGGAAGAAAAAATACCGCGAGTGCTACGCAATAAAATCGAACTCGCAATATAAGTCTGAGCAATAATGATCCCTGCAGGGGAAAAAATCCATTTACTTATAAAAGGAAGCAGTTCAGCCAATATCCCTTGTGAACTAAAAAGTAGAAGCAAACTTAGACCTGTGACTAATGGTGGCAAAACCATTGGTAAATCAAACAAAGTGTCAAAAAATGATTGAAAAGGCAACCGCACTTGACTCATTCACCATGCAGATGGAATAGCAATACATAATGCTAATATCAAAGAAAAAAGAGACGTTCCCAATGACATTAGCAATGCAAAATGCAATTCGGAATTAAATAATATTTGTTGAAAAAAATAAAAATCTAATTTTGCGATTAAAGAAAGCACCGATCCCATAATAACAAATAATAGTATTAATAATGGGATCAGCGCTAACTTTAAACTTAGACAATTATTTAGCCGGTAAGAAACCTTCATCAGTAAAATACTTCACGCCTTGAGGAGATTTAAAGAAATCAAATAACTGTTGAGCTTCTTTTGGATATTTAGAAGAAGAAAGTAGACCAATAGTAACTTTTTCTTCTGGTGTGCCTTTTGGACTTGGTAATAATTCAACCTTGTCTCGAACTTTCCAAGCACCTGAACGACCTACTACAGCTGCATCTACATCACCATTTAATAAATATAGCATTAATTGTTTTACCGTCGCAGCTTTCACAACAACTTTATCATTAAGTTGCTTTTGATATCCTGACAACTCAAACATTTTTTCAGCGCCTTTACCAAGAGCCATTGCTTTACTATCACCAATACCTAAACGTAATGAGCTTTCAGCTAATGCTTTAAAAGAATCAATCCCTGAAATTTTATCTTTACGAATAGCCATAACTGGAACATGCAATACTATGGTCCCTATATTGTTTACATCATTAGTTTTCTGTAATTTTGTGACATAATCCTCTGAACCCGCTAAAAAAAGATCACCACTTTTTACCGTGTTATAACGAGCTAGAATCTGTCCAGAACCACCATATTCAACAGTTACTTTATTTCCTGTTTCTTGTTCATATTGGTGAATAATTTTTTCCACAGGCTCCTTCAGTCCCGCCCCAGCATATAAATACAAGTCTGCAGCTTGTACAGAAAATGTAGTTAAAATCATTGAAGTTACCGCAACTAATTTTTTCATTTTCTCTCCTTATAAAATGAGTTTCAGCGAAAATCGATATATATAAAATTGTATAATGAATTATTCGAAAGATTTATTCAATCTTTAGTTTATAAATTAATCGATTTTTTTCTAATTTCATGACATGGCACTAATTGACTTAATTTTGAAACAACAAAAAAGGTTGGGACTCCCCAACCTTTCACTTAATCTTTCAATAATTTAATTTTTTCAATCACATTTGTTGTTGAACAACCATTTTCAAAGTTTAGCACTTTAACATCACCACCGTTTGCCCAAACTTCTTTACTGCCTGCAATCTCTTCGGGTTTGTAATCTCCACCTTTGACCAAAAGATCTGGTAGAATTTCGCCGATTAAACGTTGTGGTGTATCTTCAGTGAAAGGTACCAACCAGTCCACGGATGCCAAACCAGCCAGTACCGCCATACGGTTTTCAAGATTATTAATTGGACGACTTTCGCCTTTTAAGCGTTTAACAGAATCGTCGCTGTTTACCGCAACAATTAAACGATCGCCCAATTTGCGTGCATTTTCTAAATAAGAAATATGCCCTGGATGCAAAATATCGAAACAGCCATTAGTCATCACAATTTTTTCACCCCGTGCTTTAGCTTGTGCGACAGCATCTTTTAATTCTGCTTCACTCATAATGCCAAATCCAGTTTCAGGGCGAGCATGAATCGCATTTTCAAGTTCCACGGTCGAAACCGTTGAAGTGCCCAATTTACCCACCACAATTCCAGCGGCAACATTGGCTAAATAACAAGATTCTTCGAAAGAACGTCCATCTGCTAATGTGGTTGCTAATACACTAATGACAGTGTCACCAGCTCCCGTCACATCAAACACTTCTTTTGCAACGGTTGGCAAATGATAAGGCTCTTGATTTGGGCGTAATAATGTCATGCCTTTTTCAGAACGCGTCACCAAAAGTGCGGTTAATTCAATATCAGAAATTAATTTTAAACCTTTCTTAATAATCTCTTCTTCTGTATTACATTTACCCACAACGGCTTCAAATTCAGACATATTGGGTGTCAATAATGTCGCACCACGATAACGTTCAAAATCAGTTCCCTTTGGATCGATCAACACAGGCACATTCGCTTTGCGTGCAATTTGAATCATTTTCTGAACATCTTTAAGCGTGCCTTTGCCGTAATCAGAAAGAATCAAAGCACCGTAATTTTTTACCGCACTTTCTAACTTCGCTAATAAATCCTTGCAATCTACATTATTGAAATCTTCTTCAAAATCAAGGCGGAGCAGCTGTTGATGACGAGATAAAATACGTAATTTAGTAATGGTTGGATGAGTCTCTAATGCAACAAAATTACAATCGATTTTTTGTTTTTCTAATAAGTGGGAAAGCGCAGAACCAGTTTCATCTTGTCCAATCAGCCCCATTAACTGAACAGGTACATTGAGTGAAGCAATATTCATCGCCACATTTGCAGCTCCACCTGGGCGTTCTTCATTTTCTTGTACACGAACTACTGGCACTGGTGCTTCTGGTGAAATACGGTTGGTTGCACCGAACCAATAACGATCAAGCATCACGTCGCCTAATACAAGTACTTTTGCTTGCTTAAATTCTGCTGAATATTGAGCCATTTTAAAATCTCTCTATTTGAATAACCAAAATTGTGGCGATTTTACCACAACTCAAATTTACGATAAACTACGCCCCTAACTTACGTGGAAAGAACAATGAAAAACGAAAAACTCCCTCAATTTCAACCGCACTTTTTAGCCCCAAAATACTGGCTTTTTTGGCTAGGCGTGGTAATTTGGCGAAGTATTTTATGTCTTCCCTACCCTATTTTGCGCCATATTGGTCATGGTCTCGGTTGGCTGTTTTCACATTTAAAAGTGGGTAAACGTCGAGCAGCCATTGCACGCCGCAATCTTGAACTATGTTTTCCTAACATGCCAGAGAATAAACGTGAAGCTATTTTGCAAGAAAATCTTCGTTCAGTAGGCATGGCAATTATCGAAACTGGCATGGCTTGGTTTTGGTCGGATTCACGTATCAAAAAATGGTCGAAAGTTGAAGGCTTACATTATCTAAAAGAAAATCAAAAAGATGGAATTGTTCTCGTCGGTGTTCATTTCTTAACGCTAGAACTTGGCGCACGCATCATTGGTTTACATCATCCTGGCATTGGTGTTTATCGTCCAAATGATAATCCTTTGCTTGATTGGCTACAAACGCAAGGTCGTTTACGCTCTAATAAAGATATGCTTGATCGTAAAGATTTACGCGGAATGATCAAAGCTTTACGCCACGAAGAAACCATTTGGTATGCGCCTGATCACGATTACGGCAGAAAAAATGCCGTTTTTGTTCCCTTTTTTGCGGTGCCCGACGCTTGCACAACCACTGGTAGTTATTATTTATTGAAATCTTCACAAAACAGCAAAGTGATTCCATTTGCGCCATTACGCAATAAAGATGGCTCAGGCTATACCGTGAGTATTTCAGTGCCTGTTGATTTTACGGATTTACAAGATGAAACAGCGATTGCTGCACGAATGAATCAAATCGTTGAAAAGGAAATCATGAAGGACATAACGATATATATGTGGCTACATCGCCGTTTTAAAACACGTCCAGATGAAAATACGCCTAGTTTATACGATTAAAAGTGCGGTCGAATATCACCGCACTTTTTGGTAGAATTTTCTCAAATTTAAAAAATTAACGAATAATCTCACCATGACAACCAATTATTCAGCTCAAGAAATTACCGTTCTTAAAGATCTCGAACCAGTGCAAATTCGCCCTGGTATGTATACAGACACAACTCGTCCTAATCATTTAGCACAAGAAGTTATTGATAACAGCGTAGATGAAGCCCTTGCGGGTTTTGCCACAAAAATTGAAGTAATTTTACACCCTGATCAATCCATTGAAATCACAGACAATGGTCGCGGTATGCCTGTGGATATTCATCCTACGGAAGGTGTTTCCGGCGTAGAAGTAATCCTAACTAAACTGCATGCGGGTGGTAAATTCTCCAATAAAAATTATGAATTTGCGGGAGGTTTACACGGTGTGGGGATTTCTGTAGTGAATGCGCTTTCTGAACGCGTGGATATTCAAGTTAAACGCAATGGCGAAATCTATAAAATTGCCTTTGAAAACGGCAGTAAAGTAGAAGAATTGGAAGTTATCGGGACTTGTGGCAGACGCACAACGGGAACAACCGTTCACTTCAAACCGAATCCAAAATATTTTGACAGCGCAAAATTTTCCGTTAGCCGCCTACGCCATTTATTAAGAGCGAAAGCAGTACTCTGCTCAGGGCTTGAAATCAAATTCATTGATAAAGTAAACAATACTCAAGATATTTGGTTATATGAAGATGGGCTTTCCGATTACCTTATCGAAGCAGTAAATGGCTTTGAAACCCTTCCGGAAAAACCATTTGTTGGCGAATTTAAAGGAGCAAATGAAGCGGTTAGCTGGGCATTACTTTGGTTGCCAGAAGGTGGCGAACTGATTGGCGAAAGCTATGTAAACTTAATTCCGACTATTCAAGGCGGAACACATGTTAATGGTCTACGTCAAGGTTTATTAGATGCCATTCGAGAATTTTGCGAATTTAGAAATCTATTACCACGCGGGGTAAAACTTACCGCTGATGATATTTGGGATCGCTGTTCTTACATTCTTTCCCTTAAAATGCAGGATGCGCAATTCGCAGGGCAAACAAAGGAACGCTTATCATCACGCCAAAGTGCGGTGTTTGTCAGCGGTGTTTTAAAAGATGCGTTCAGTCTATGGCTAAACCAAAACGTACAAGACGCTGAAAAATTAGCAGAAATTGCCATTAGTTCTGCACAACGCCGATTACGTGCGGCCAAAAAAGTCGTACGTAAAAAACTTGTTAGTGGGCCTGCATTACCAGGAAAATTAGCAGATTGCGGCTCACAGGATTTAGAAAAAACAGAATTATTTTTAGTGGAAGGCGACTCTGCGGGCGGCTCAGCAAAACAAGCGCGTGATCGCGAATATCAAGCGATTTTGCCGTTACGTGGGAAAATCTTAAACACATGGGAAGTTTCCCCTGATCAAGTATTAGGTTCAACCGAAATTCACGATATCGCCGTGGCTCTAGGCATCGATCCTGACAGCAATGATTTATCACAACTTCGCTATGGTAAAGTCTGTATTCTCGCGGATGCTGACTCCGATGGTCTGCATATTGCCACCCTACTCTGCGCCCTGTTCTTACGTCATTTTCCGAAATTGGTACAAGACGGTCACGTTTACGTAGCAATGCCACCACTTTATCGCATTGACTTAAATAAAGAAGTCTTCTACGCATTAGATGAAAGTGAAAAAGAAGCGATTTTAGATCGCTTGAAAAATAAAAAAGGCAAACCGAATGTTCAACGCTTTAAAGGTTTAGGTGAAATGAACCCATCGCAATTGCGTGAAACAACAATGGATCCGAATACGCGCCGTCTCGTTCAATTAACTTATGATTTAGGGGAAGATCAAGGCTCAGATACATTAGAACTGATGGATATGTTATTAGCGAAAAAACGTTCCGAAGACCGTAAAAATTGGTTGCAAGCGAAAGGCGATCAGGTTGATTTATCTGTTTAGACTAAATTAATCTCAGCAAATCCGAATTTTAATAAATTAAGAATATATCAATTAACAGAAACAAAAATGACAAATATCAACTATGAAGGCATTGAGCAAATGCCTCTACGTACTTTCACTGAAAAGGCTTATCTCAACTATTCTATGTATGTCATCATGGATCGTGCGCTGCCTTTTATCGGCGATGGTTTAAAACCCGTTCAACGCCGTATTGTATATGCGATGTCTGAACTTGGCTTAAATGCTACGGCAAAATACAAAAAATCTGCTCGTACCGTCGGTGATGTACTTGGTAAATTCCATCCACATGGTGACAGCGCTTGTTATGAAGCGATGGTGTTAATGGCACAACCCTTCTCTTATCGTTATCCGCTTGTAGATGGTCAAGGTAACTGGGGGGCGCCAGATGATCCAAAATCCTTCGCAGCCATGCGTTATACGGAATCTCGCCTATCTAAAATCTCTGAAATCTTGTTGAATGAACTCGGACAAGGAACAGTAGATTATCAACCAAACTTTGATGGAACCTTGGCTGAACCACAATATTTACCTGCTCGTTTACCTC
>ERZ1023389.70-NODE-70-length-19643-cov-104.241934_pt1 | contig 19643 bp, 23 predicted proteins | sample MGYA00380502_ERZ1023389 | MGnify/ENA primary metagenome ERZ1023389 (study PRJEB33173, sample SAMEA4830382) | metagenome | study: EMG produced TPA metagenomics assembly of the PRJEB25223 data set... | reverse complement strand
AAGCTAAGGCAAGGATTCTGGATGGTTTTTAGATTTGGGGTGAATAATTGGGGTTGACGATATAGGAGTTTTCCTTACGCCATTGATCCCCAAGCTCCCAAATCCTACTATAAAGTTCCCACATCGTTCTAGGAGGTTGTTCTTGCTCTCTGACCTCCAAGATTTCACTTTTTAGGTTTGCTAATTCTTCTAGTTCTATGGTTCTAACCTCTCTTTCTATATTCAGCCCGTGCAATACTGCTAAAAGTACGGTCTAGCTCTTCAATAGGCAATGGTTCAACCGTCACGCTATTGGCTGTCTTTGTCAGTTCATAGGCGGTCTCTAGGTCACAATCAACCCACTTATTGAAGAGTAATCCCACAAAGCGTGTCAGCGCTACGTTGCGCCCTCCTTCGTCTCCAAATCCGTTGAAAAGCGTGTCAATAATCCTCATAGTCATTGACCTCTGGCCACTTACTCTAGGTTTATAACGCTCAGTAGTTCCTTGCTTCGCTCTTGGTTCAACCTTGGGGACTGGATAATCTAGGCCATGCTCCACAACCTTTTGATAACTTGCTGGGTCGCCTGTTGTGACTGGTAGCCCTTGGAGTTGTGACCAGGTTAAACTGGCCATGTCAAAGGGTAGCCCAATCTTGTCAGCAATCTCTTTTACTACCTGCTTATAGGTTGCCTCGTTCATCACGTTGTTAGATTTCACCACAAGGCGAAAACGGGGCTTTTCTATGCTATGTTTGATAGTCGGGTAAGATATAAGAGTAGCCAAACAAGGCGCTAGAAACGGCTTCTATGAAGCTCTCAGACGTCCCTTGTATATCGTCATAATCAAGGAAAATCAAATCCCGATAGATTAGACTGGAGTTGTTTCGTTTGTAACTCCCGTTTTTCTCCGGCATAACCTTACCACTTAAACAATATGGCGCCTGGGTTCTTTTGTATTCCTCCGGATCAGCACTTTCAGGGACTACCAAAGGCTTAAAGCGTTCAATGTACTGGAACGGCTCAATCTTATCAAATGGATAGACAAGATTACTCTGGAAACCTCTAGCCTCGTAAATTGTCATTCATCCACCCCCAGAAACTTCCAGATGTCAGTTACTAAATAGTAAATCATTCTTGAACCATCGTCCGGCGGTTGATAGCGTCTTAAACCCTGACTTTCCCACTTATTCAGCGTGTTGTCACTAATTTTCAATTCCTCTTTGAGTTCAACTCTATTTATTAACTTGGTCAATCTTGGCGGTACTTTCTCACGCGCTTCCAGGTATCTTTCCACTACTTCCAGAATGCCATGCGCTAGGTCTTGCTCGCTTTCTCGGCTTAGGCTAAACATATCCGCCCACCTCCTTCAAGGTTTCTTTGTAGCTTTCTAGGTCGCTATTCATCAACACCGCTAGGCGCTTGCTCTCCTCCTGTACTTGGTTGTAAAAAAGCCTTAGCGCCATCTAGTAACTCGCCTTTATTCGCCGGAATAAAGTACCCACTAAAAACGCCGCATCTAACCCCTACAATAGGGATGTTGTGCTTAACTACTAGACGCTTGATAATGTCACGTACAGTTCTTTCTGTTAGCTTGGTTGTCAGGCTAATTTCTGACCCTGTTATGGAGTTCTCAGCCCCTACCTTGATTAATCTTAATACTCGTTTATCGTTCTCTGATAGGCTCATCCAGTTCCTCCTCTCCTTTACTTTTATTTACAAAGGTTATTTGTCCGCTCGCTACCCCTTGCAAAATAGCTTTTTGAGTCTCTATGATTGTATCAAGGGTTTTCAAGATAGCTGTCTTAGTTTCTAAATCCAACGCTTGTTTTGTCAACAAGCCCATAGTTACAGCTAACTTTGTTGCATTGTCCATACACGTAGCTAGAAAAATCTCTTTAGTAAAATAAGGTTCATCTGGTATTTTTTCACTATCAAGGTATATCTTCACTATGTAACTCATTCCATCCCTCCCCATACGTTGACGCCTGCAAGCTGGATATATCGCCCATATTCAGGGTTTAAATCCTCGCTAGGTGTTTCTATCGTCTGTTGGTTTTCTCGCTCTATTTGGGCGCTTTTTTTGCGGTCTCGGTGGTTTAAATAAAGCAGTATGCCAATCAATACCAAGATTAAGACAGCAGCCTGTGTGTTACTTATATCTAGTTCATTCATGTTATGCCCTCGCTTGATAATTCTTAATATATTCCACTTGTTCAGCTCGCTCCATATTCAACTAGTCGTCCACCTCTTCGGGTGTTACCTTTCTATCTAAAAAATCAGTGATGAGCTGTAATAGGTTTGGATTTCTTGCCTTGATGTCAGCCATGAAATCATCAAATTCTGCTTGTGTCATTTTGCCTAGGTCTAGTATCATTGCATTGCCTCCTCAAACTTCTCTATAAGACAACTTTTATTTGCTTTCTGAGTTCCATTTTTAGAGTTAAAAAGAATATCTTTTAAGGTTACAGTAGCCCCTAAATACTCCTTTTCAGTATGTTCTATATACGCCTGTTGGTCTGCTTCGTTGTCAAAAAAGTGCTTAGCTTGGCGTTTAAAGAATGCTTTTCGCATAGCGTCCATTTCAAAAATACCAGGGTGGAAAAGCATTCCCGTAGTGCTTTTAGAAACTGCCTCGATTTTATGGCTGTCATTCAATTCAGGAAGTTCAATCCAAAGTAAGCGGTGTAAATTTTCTTTGATAGCTTTTAATTGTCCTGATAAGAGTCCTATTCTGAAAAAATCATTGTTTTCGTCTGCTTGGTGTAATTCCATACTAATTCTATCCAAGCTTTTAGCGATAATATCGTATGTTGTTTCTGTCATGTTTTTTACCTCTGTTTCTATGTTGTGTAATTGCCCTAAGGGCTTTTAATGCCTTTTACTATCCAGGATATCCTCACACTCAAAGTTGGGCGATGGCGAGTGTGGGGATTTTGAATGGTTGTTTCTTATACAGTTTTTCCTGTCACATGCCTCATGCTCAGAAGTTTGCCGACCGAGAGCGTGGGGCTTTTTTGAGTTGTTTCTTATACAGTTTTTTTCTTGTAATTGCTAGCCTCACGCTCGGAGTCGCCAAATTGAAAGCGTGAGAAAGTACCAGTTTTAAGAGTTGGCGCTCTATGCTTTTCAAAACCTTTTCTAATTGCTTGCCTGCTATTAGTTGTTATTGATTGATTAGTTGATTTTTGTTATAATTGAGATATAGAAAAAATATCTATACCCTAAATCTTGTCGCTTGCCTCGGTCGCTAAACTATCAGCAAGTGACTTTTTTTATTGTCTTTTTTAATCTTCATGTCTAGGTTTTCTATAAATCAGTTGACGGTTTTCCACTAACTCAGCGATAAAAGCCAGATTATTGGCCGCATTTTCTATCAAGTCGTCAAGTACCCCTGTATTTTCAGGTAATGCCATAGCTTCAGCCATACTCACGGCATCATCTAGCCATGTTTTAAATTCTTTAAAGTTCATTTCTTTTCTCCTTTTTTTGTTATCAATCCCCAGTGGTAAAGCACCAGTGGAGTATCTTGTAGATGTAATATAGTATTGCGATTGGGTCGCTCCTTTCTAATAATCTTCAGCAAGCCATTGCATGGCTTTTTGGTAAATGCTAGGCTTTACTTCGCCTCCGTCTCGGATTTTCCTGTAAGTAATTGGATTCACTCCAATTTCCTCGCTGGCTCTTTTAGCAGTCAAATTCTTGTCCGCTTGCTTTCGGCGAATTGCTTTTGCTTGTGTTGAGGTGATAAGCAATATAGTTCCCTCCTTTCTTATTTGTAAAGTTTATCTTTACTTAGACCAAGTATATAATGTTTTTCTTTACTTGTCAAGAGGAAATAAATAAAAACTTTACAAAAGTTTTTTTAGCGGTTATAATTTAACTGAGGTGATAAAATGTCAACAATAAAAAATAGGCTAAAGATTCTAAGAACCAAAGAGGGAATAACTCAAGATGAATTAGCTCAAATAATAAATAAAGAACTAAAAGAAAACGAAAAACCAATATCCAAAATGGTGATATCTAATTGGGAAAATAATAAACATACTATCAAACCAGATAAAGCCCAGATACTCGCTAACCACTTTGGGGTAAGCGTTGGGTATTTGTTGGGGTATAGTGAGTATAGAGAATTAGAAAAAGCATTGGATAAAACAATTTTTTCAAACTATCCTGATGTTGAAACATTCCTCACTCAAGAGATAAAAGAGCTAATCGGAGAAAGAACAAAAGATTTTTATGAGTATATTGATAAACAATTTTGTGAAAGCTATAAAAATACTGCCGTACCTCCCGAAATAGTTGTAAAGCACCGTGAAGACTTTTATAGCTCGTTTCTATTTCTCCCTGCTAGATTACAAAAATTTATAACTTTATGGAGCATACTAACAGAAACTGAGCAAGAAAATATAGGTAAAACTATTGAATTATTAGCTATGAGAGGAAAATAAAACTCCCCCATATTCGCCAATAGCAACCCCATCCCATGGGTCCATTGTGCAAAAACGGGGGAAATTGAAGAATAGAAAGGAGAATCATGAACTACGCTCAAGACTACCTGGACGACATACTGGTACGCATAGCCTACCATTCTAGCGGTATTGAAGGGAACACTATTTCCCTACCCGAAACCGTCAGCATTATCTTAGAAAGCACCTTGCCACGCAACGGCAAAAGTATTCGTGAGTTTTATGAGATTGAAAACCATAAACAGGCCTTTTCTTATCTCTTGAACTCATTGGCAAACCATCAAGCCCTTACTGTGGGGCTCGTTCAAGATTTTCACGCCTTATTAGTGGATAGACTGCAACATGATCGCGGACAATTTAAGCAAGTTCAAAATGCTATTATCGGGGTGGAATTTCAAACGGCTAGCCCAGCAGAAACGCCCTACCTGATGACGCAGTGGGCTGATAATACCGCTTATCGCTTAAATCATGCTCAGAATGAAAAAGAAATCTTAGAGATTTTAGCAGATACCCATATCCAGATTGAAGGGATTCACCCATTTAGCGACGGCAACGGCCGTACAGGGCGCCTTTTACTCATGTACCTAGCTATGAAGTATCTAAACGCTCCTATCATCGTCTCAAAAGACTCAAGGGCGCATTATATGGAACTCCTCGCAAACCAAGACGTAACTGGACTAGCTGACCTCTTCAAAGAATCACTAGACTACGAAACAACACGGAAGGGACAGTTTTAGGACGAAAAAAAGCGAACTTTCCCAGCGTTGAGATTTTTCGATACTCAAAAATTTTTAAAAAACAAACCAAAAAGATTGACAAAAACTAAAAATTACAGTATTATTAGGCAATGAGAAGAGTTTCTGTTCCCAAGGGAACAGAGTACGCGAAACACCGCCTAGTTCTACTGGGTGGTGTTTTTGTATATAAGGAACATATATGAAACCATTTCAAACATTAGATGAACAAATAAAACTTCTCCAGTCTAGAGGTTTAGAAATAGATAACATAGAAGAATGTAAAAGATACCTTCTAACTAACAACTATTACAACGTCGTCAACGGATATAGTAAGTTTTTTCAAACATCAAAAGATAAATTTATAACTGGTGCAGACTTTAGAGAAATAGCTGCAACACACTTTTACGATAAAGAAATTAAATCAGCTTTTTTAAAAGCAATTATAGATGCAGAAAAACACTTTAAATCCGTACTGGCATATTGTTTTTCAGAAGCATATCCAACACCATACGCTTATCTAGATATTAATAATTTTGAAACACAAAAAGATACAAAAAGGCTAGCACAAATTACTAATTTAATCAGTATATTAGCTAGAATACTCAATGATTATAATAGGGATAAGCAAAACAATTCTATAAAACACCACTATAAACAACATGGCGTTGTTCCTTTCTGGGTTATCATCAATGAACTTACATTAGGGCAAGCATTTAACTTTTATAGAAATCTAAACACTGATATAAAAAACCAAATAGCTAGAGATTTATCACCATTCTTACAAGAAAATATTGAATACATCCAAAATAGACCTAGTAAAGACCTTTTAAGTGGAAAGGCTTTAGAAAGTATTATTAAAAATATACTAGAAATTAGAAATATCACTGCTCATAATAATAAGCTTTTCAATTATAAATGTCGTGAGAATCTTCCACAACTAGCTTATTTCCACTATTACAATAACAATGCCAATACATCAAGACAATCTGTATATTATGTTTTTCTTGCCTTGCAATGCCTACTTGCTTCCACACAATACGCTCAATTACATAACACTATTATTAAAAGAACCAAAGTTCTAAATAAAAAAGCGCACTCCATTGAAGCCGGCATTGTATTGGATACACTTGGATTTCCGAATAATTGGTATAATATCACTGACACATTAAGATAGAACTACTTGCAATATATGGGCTTTTAAAAAATCCCATATAAGCCCCATATCCGCCTTGTTTCCTACTCTGGTATTATTTACCGTTTGACTAATTAAAATCAAAAATAAGGGGCTTCTCGTAACTCCTCGCATGGTATAAACTCAAAACCTTTTCTAATTGCTTGCCTGCTGATGGAAAAAGGAGTAAAACCATGAAAATAACAGAATACACCAAAAAAGACGGGTCTACAGTCTATCGCTCTAGCGTCTACCTTGGTATCGATACCGTAACAGGTAAGAAAGTCAAGACGACTATATCAGGGCGAACCAAGAGAGAACTCAAAGCCAAAGCGCTACAGGCTCAAATAGACTTTGAAAAAGACGGGTCTACAGTATATAAAGCAGTTGAGATAAAGACTTACGCCGAACTGGTGGAGAATTGGCTAGAAACGTACTGCCATACGGTTAAAAAATCGACCTTAATGGGTACCAAATTCAAAATAGATAAATATCTACTTCCAGCTTTCGGAAATTATAGGCTGGATAAACTGACGCCCCCAATCATTCAAAAGCAAGTCAATCAATGGGCAAAAGACTATAATCAACTAGGCAAAGGATTCCAAGAATATCCGCTCCTTCACTCTCTAAACAAACGCATACTTAAATATGCCGTATCTTTGCAAGCTATCCCCTTTAACCCTGCCCGTGATGTTATCGTGCCACGTCGTAAGGAAAAAGAAGGGCAAAAACTGAAATATCTGGATGATGATAACTTAAAAAAATTCTTGACTTACCTGGAGCAGCTGCCAAACACTTACAAAAATTTCTACGATACGGTGCTATATAAGACGCTTTTAGCGACTGGTTTGCGTATTCGTGAGTGTTTAGCCCTTAAATGGTCTGATATTGACCTAAAAAACGGCACACTAGACGTAAATAAAACGTTAAATATTATCAAAGAAATCACTGGCCCTAAGACTAAATCAAGTATTAGGGTAATTGACTTGGATAATAAGACGGTGCTCATGCTACGGCTCTATAAAGCAAGACAATCCCAAATAGGGAAAGAAATGGGGTTGACCTATGAGAAAGTATTCTCTAATAGCTTTGATAAGCATATAGACGCTAGAATGCTTAGTTTCAGGTTAGTAAAACATTTGGAACGTGCTGGATGCCCTCGTTTTACGTTCCACGCCTTCCGCCACACTCATGCTAGTATCTTGCTCAATGCTGGACTACCTTACAAAGAGATACAAACACGGCTCGGTCATGCAAAACTTTCTATGACCATGGATATTTATAGCCACCTATCCAAAGACAATCAGAAAAATGCTACTTCATTTTATGAAAAAGCTATTGAAAAATTAAAAAGTTCCTAAAAAAGTCCATAAAATTATTATTTCAGTTATGGGAAATAGCTATATCAAGGAATTTTAGCAAGTTTTCCCTTTTTGTGTTATAATATTAGGGATTGAAATGAAAACGGAGAATGAGAAATATGGCTTTGACAGCAGGTATCGTTGGTTTGCCAAACGTTGGTAAATCAACATTATTTAATGCAATTACAAAAGCAGGAGCAGAGGCAGCAAACTACCCATTTGCGACTATTGATCCAAATGTTGGAATGGTGGAAGTTCCAGATGAACGCCTACAAAAACTAACTGAAATGATAACTCCTAAAAAGACAGTTCCCACAACATTTGAATTTACGGATATTGCAGGGATTGTAAAAGGAGCTTCAAAAGGAGAAGGGCTAGGGAATAAATTCTTGGCCAATATTCGTGAAGTAGATGCGATTGTTCACGTAGTTCGTGCTTTTGATGATGAAAATGTGATGCGTGAGCAAGGACGTGAAGACGCCTTTGTAGATCCACTTGCAGATATTGATACAATTAATCTGGAATTGATTCTTGCTGACTTAGAATCAGTGAACAAACGATATGCGCGTGTAGAAAAGATGGCACGTACGCAAAAAGATAAAGAATCAGTAGCAGAATTCAATGTTCTTCAAAAGATTAAACCAGTCCTAGAAGACGGGAAATCAGCTCGTACCATTGAATTTACAGATGAGGAACAAAAGGTTGTCAAAGGTCTTTTCCTTTTGACGACTAAACCAGTTCTTTATGTAGCTAATGTGGATGAGGATGTGGTTTCAGAACCTGACTCTATCGACTATGTCAAACAAATTCGTGAATTTGCAGCGACAGAAAATGCTGAAGTAGTCGTTATTTCTGCGCGTGCTGAGGAAGAAATTTCTGAATTGGATGATGAAGATAAAGAAGAGTTTCTTGAAGCCATTGGTTTGACAGAATCAGGTGTAGATAAGTTGACGCGTGCAGCTTACCACTTGCTTGGATTGGGAACTTACTTCACAGCTGGTGAAAAAGAAGTTCGCGCTTGGACTTTCAAACGTGGTATGAAGGCTCCTCAAGCAGCTGGTATTATCCACTCAGACTTTGAAAAAGGCTTTATTCGTGCAGTAACCATGTCATATGAAGATCTAGTGAAATACGGATCTGAAAAGGCCGTAAAAGAAGCTGGACGCTTGCGTGAAGAAGGAAAAGAATATATCGTTCAAGATGGCGATATCATGGAATTCCGCTTTAATGTCTAAAAATTAATAAATGGTGTCAATTAGGTTGGAAAAAAATTCCAACCCTTTTGGCTTTTGAAAGGAAAAATAAATGACCAAATTACTTGTAGGCTTGGGAAATCCAGGGGATAAATATTTTGAAACAAAACACAATGTTGGTTTTATGTTGATTGATCAACTAGCGAAGAAACAGAATGTCACTTTTACACACGATAAGATATTTCAAGCTGACCTAGCATCCTTTTTCCTAAATGGAGAAAAAATTTATCTGGTTAAACCAACGACCTTTATGAATGAAAGTGGAAAAGCAGTTCATGCTTTATTAACTTACTATGGTTTGGATATTGACGATTTACTTATCATTTACGATGATCTTGACATGGAAGTTGGGAAAATTCGTTTAAGAGCAAAAGGCTCAGCAGGTGGTCATAATGGTATCAAGTCTATTATTCAACATATAGGAACTCAGGTCTTTAACCGTGTTAAGATTGGAATTGGAAGACCTAAAAATGGTATGTCAGTTGTTCATCATGTTTTGAGTAAGTTTGACAGGGATGATTATATCGGTATTTTACAGTCTGTTGACAAAGTTGACGATTCTGTAAACTACTATTTACAAGAGAAAAATTTTGAGAAAACAATGCAGAGGTATAACGGATAAATGGTGACCTTATTAGATTTATTCTCAGAAAATGATCAGATTAAAAAATGGCATCAAAATTTAACAGATAAGAAAAGACAACTAATACTTGGTTTATCAACATCTACTAAGGCTCTTGCAATTGCAAGCAGTTTAGAAAAAGAAGATAGGATTGTGTTATTGACGTCAACTTATGGAGAAGCAGAAGGACTTGTTAGTGATCTTATATCTATCTTGGGTGAGGAACTCGTCTATCCATTTTTGGTAGATGATGCTCCTATGGTGGAGTTTTTGATGTCTTCACAGGAAAAAATTATTTCACGGGTTGAAGCCTTGCGTTTTTTGACTGATTCATCTAAGAAAGGGATTTTAGTTTGTAATATCGCAGCAAGTCGATTGATTTTACCGTCTCCCAATGCATTCAAAGATAGTATTGTAAAAATCTCAGTTGGTGAAGAATATGATCAACACGCGTTTATCCATCAGTTAAAGGAAAATGGCTATCGAAAAGTTACTCAAGTACAAACTCAGGGCGAATTTAGTCTTCGAGGAGATATTTTAGATATTTTTGAAATGTCCCAGTTAGAACCTTGTCGAATTGAGTTTTTTGGTGATGAAATTGATGGTATCAGGTCATTTGAAGTAGAAACACAATTATCGAAAGAAAATAAGACAGAACTCACTATCTTTCCAGCTAGTGATATGCTTTTGAGAGAAAAGGATTATCAACGAGGACAGTCAGCTTTAGAAAAACAAATTTCAAAAACTTTATCACCTATTTTGAAATCATACCTAGAAGAAATTCTTTCAAGTTTTCATCAAAAGCAAAGTCATGCAGATTCTCGGAAGTTTTTATCTTTGTGCTATGATAAGACATGGACTGTCTTTGATTATATTGAAAAAGATACTCCAATATTCTTTGATGATTATCAAAAATTGATGAATCAGTATGAAGTCTTTGAAAGAGAATTAGCGCAGTACTTTACAGAAGAATTACAGAATAGTAAAGCATTTTCTGATATGCAGTATTTTTCTGATATTGAACAAATCTATAAAAAACAAAGTCCAGTGACCTTTTTCTCTAATCTTCAAAAGGGTTTAGGAAATCTCAAATTTGACAAAATTTATCAATTCAATCAATATCCTATGCAGGAATTTTTCAATCAGTTTTCTTTTCTAAAAGAAGAAATTGAACGATATAAAAAAATGGATTACACCATTATTCTGCAGTCTAGCAATTCAATGGGAAGTAAAACATTGGAGGATATGTTAGAGGAATATCAGATTAAATTGGATTCTAGAGATAAGACAAGTATCTGTAAAGAATCTGTAAACTTAATAGAGGGTAATCTCAGACATGGTTTTCATTTTGTAGATGAAAAGATTTTATTGATAACTGAACATGAGATTTTTCAAAAGAAATTAAAGCGTCGTTTTCGAAGACAACATGTTTCAAATGCAGAGAGATTAAAAGATTACAATGAACTTGAAAAAGGGGACTATGTTGTCCATCATATCCATGGGATTGGTCAATATCTGGGAATTGAAACCATTGAAATCAAGGGAATTCATCGCGATTATATCAGTGTCCAATACCAAAATGGTGATCAAATTTCTATCCCCGTGGAACAGATTCATCTACTGTCCAAATATATTTCAAGTGATGGTAAAGCTCCAAAACTCAATAAATTAAATGACGGTCATTTTAAAAAGGCCAAGCAAAAGGTTAAGAACCAGGTAGAGGATATAGCTGATGATTTAATCAAACTCTACTCTGAACGTAGTCAGTTGAAGGGTTTTGCTTTCTCAGCTGATGATGATGATCAAGATGCCTTTGATGATGCTTTCCCTTATGTTGAAACGGATGATCAACTTCGTAGTATTGAGGAAATCAAGAGGGATATGCAGGCTTCTCAGCCAATGGATCGACTTTTAGTTGGGGATGTTGGTTTTGGAAAGACTGAAGTTGCTATGCGTGCAGCCTTTAAAGCAGTCAATGATCACAAACAGGTTGTCATTCTAGTTCCGACGACGGTTTTAGCGCAACAGCACTATACGAATTTTAAGGAACGATTCCAAAATTTTGCAGTTAATGTTGATGTGTTGAGTCGCTTTAGAAGTAAAAAAGAGCAGACTGCAACACTTGAAAAATTGAAAAACGGTCAAGTCGATATTTTGATTGGAACACATCGTGTTTTGTCAAAAGATGTTGTGTTTGCTGATTTGGGCTTGATGATTATTGATGAGGAACAGCGATTTGGTGTCAAGCATAAGGAAACTTTGAAAGAACTGAAGAAACAAGTGGATGTCCTAACCTTGACCGCTACGCCAATCCCTCGTACCCTCCATATGTCTATGCTGGGAATCAGAGATTTATCTGTTATTGAAACTCCGCCGACTAATCGCTATCCTGTTCAGACCTATGTTTTGGAAAAGAATGATAGTGTCATTCGTGATGCTGTCTTGCGTGAAATGGAGCGTGGAGGTCAAGTTTACTATCTTTACAACAAAGTTGACACAATTGTTCAGAAGATTTCAGAATTACAGGAGTTGATTCCGGAGGCTTCGATTGGATATGTTCATGGTCGAATGAGTGAAGTCCAGTTGGAAAATACTCTATTAGACTTTATTGAAGGACAATACGATATCTTGGTGACGACTACTATTATTGAGACAGGGGTGGACATTCCAAATACTAATACTTTATTTATTGAAAATGCGGACCATATGGGCTTGTCAACCTTATATCAGTTAAGAGGAAGAGTCGGTCGTAGTAATCGTATTGCTTATGCTTATCTCATGTATCGTCCAGAAAAATCAATCAGTGAAGTCTCTGAAAAGAGATTAGAAGCGATTAAAGGATTTACAGAATTGGGCTCTGGCTTTAAGATTGCAATGCGAGATCTTTCGATTCGTGGAGCAGGAAATCTTTTAGGAAAATCCCAGTCTGGTTTCATTGATTCTGTTGGTTTTGAATTGTATTCGCAGTTATTAGAGGAAGCTATTGCTAAACGAAACGGTAATGCTAACGCTAACACAAGAACCAAAGGGAATGCTGAGTTGATTTTGCAAATTGATGCCTATCTTCCTGATACTTATATTTCTGACCAACGACATAAGATTGAAATTTACAAGAAAATTCGTCAAATTGACAACCGTGTCAATTATGAAGAGTTACAAGAGGAGTTGATAGACCGTTTTGGAGAATACCCAGATGTAGTAGCCTATCTGTTAGAGATTGGTTTGGTCAAATCATGCTTGGACAAGGTCTTTGTTCAACGTGTGGAAAGAAAAGATAATAAAATTACAATTCAATTTGAAAAAGTCACTCAACGACTGTTTTTAGCTCAAGATTATTTTAAAGCTTTATCCGTAACGAACTTAAAAGCAGGCATCACTGAGAATAAGGAATTAATGGAGCTTGTATTTGATGTTCAAAATAAGAAAGATTATGAAATTTTAGAAGGTCTGCTGATTTTTGGAGAAAGTTTATTAGAGATAAAAGAGTCTAAGGAAGAAAATTCCATTTGATATTTTTCTTCTATAAAATAGATAAAAATGGTACAATAATAAATTGAGGTAATAAGGATGAGATTAGATAAATATTTAAAAGTATCGCGAATTATCAAGCGTCGTACAGTCGCAAAGGAAGTAGCAGATAAAGGTAGAATCAAGGTTAATGGAATCTTGGCCAAAAGTTCAACGGACTTGAAAGTTAATGACCAAGTTGAAATTCGCTTTGGCAATAAGTTGCTGCTTGTAAAAGTACTAGAGATGAAAGATAGTACAAAAAAAGAAGATGCAGCAGGAATGTATGAAATTATCAGTGAAACACGGGTAGAAGAAAATGTCTAAAAATATTGTACAATTGAATAATTCTTTTATTCAAAATGAATACCAACGTCGTCGCTACCTGATGAAAGAACGACAAAAACGGAATCGTTTTATGGGAGTGGTATTGATTTTGATTATGCTATTATTTATCTTGCCAACTTTTAATTTAGCGCAGAGTTATCAGCAATTACTCCAAAGACGTCAGCAATTAGCAGACTTGCAAACTCAGTATCAAACTTTGAGTGATGAAAAGGATAAGGAGACAGCATTTGCTACCAAGTTGAAAGATGAAGATTATGCTGCTAAATATACACGAGCGAAGTACTATTATTCTAAGTCGAGGGAAAAAGTTTATACGATTCCTGACTTGCTTCAAAGGTGATAAAATGGAAAATTTATTAGACGTAATAGAGCAATTTTTGAGTTTGTCAGATGAAAAGCTGGAAGAATTGGCTGATAAAAATCAATTATTGCGTTTACAAGAAGAAAAGGAAAGGAAGAATGCGTAAATTCTTAATTATTTTGTTGCTACCAAGTTTTTTGACCATTTCAAAAGTCGTTAGCACAGAAAAAGAAGTCGTCTATACTTCGAAAGAAATTTATTACCTTTCACAATCTGACTTTGGTATTTATTTTAGAGAAAAATTAAGTTCTCCCATGGTTTATGGAGAGGTTCCTGTTTATGCGAATGAAGATTTAGTAGTGGAATCTGGGAAATTGACTCCCAAAATAAGTTTTCAAATAACCGAGTGGCGCTTAAATAAACAAGGAATTCCAGTATTTAAGCTATCAAATCATCAATTTATAGCTGCGGACAAACGATTTTTATATGATCAATCAGAGGTAACTCCAACAATAAAAAAAGTATGGTTAGAATCTGACTTTAAACTGTACAATAGTCCTTATGATTTAAAAGAAGTGAAATCATCCTTATCAGCTTATTCGCAAGTATCAATCGACAAGACCATGTTTGTAGAAGGAAGAGAATTTCTACATATTGATCAGGCTGGATGGGTAGCTAAAGAATCAACTTCTGAAGAAGATAATCGGATGAGTAAAGTTCAAGAAATGTTATCTGAAAAATATCAGAAAGATTCTTTCTCTATTTATGTTAAGCAACTGACTACTGGAAAAGAAGCTGGTATCAATCAAGATGAAAAGATGTATGCAGCCAGCGTTTTGAAACTCTCCTATCTCTATTATACGCAAGAAAAAATAAATGAGGGTCTTTATCAGTTAGATACGACTGTAAAATACGTATCTGCAGTCAATGATTTTCCAGGTTCTTATAAACCAGAGGGAAGTGGTAGTCTTCCTAAAAAAGAAGATAATAAAGAATATTCTTTAAAGGATTTAATTACGAAAGTATCAAAAGAATCTGATAATGTAGCTCATAATCTATTGGGATATTACATTTCAAACCAATCTGATGCCACATTCAAATCCAAGATGTCTGCCATTATGGGAGATGATTGGGATCCAAAAGAAAAATTGATTTCTTCTAAGATGGCCGGGAAGTTTATGGAAGCTATTTATAATCAAAATGGATTTGTGCTAGAGTCTTTGACTAAAACAGATTTTGATAGTCAGCGAATTGCCAAAGGTGTTTCTGTTAAAGTAGCTCATAAAATTGGAGATGCGGATGAATTTAAGCATGATACGGGTGTTGTCTATGCAGATTCTCCATTTATTCTTTCTATTTTCACTAAGAATTCTGATTATGATACGATTTCTAAGATAGCCAAGGATGTTTATGAGGTTCTAAAATGAGGGAACCAGATTTTTTAAATCATTTTCTCAAGAAGGGATATTTCAAAAAGCATGCTAAGGCGGTTCTAGCTCTTTCTGGTGGATTAGATTCCATGTTTCTATTTAAGGTATTGTCTACTTATCAAAAAGAGTTAGAGATTGAATTGATTCTAGCTCATGTGAATCATAAGCAGAGAATTGAATCAGATTGGGAAGAAAAGGAATTAAGGAAGTTGGCTGCTGAAGCAGAGCTTCCTATTTATATCAGCAATTTTTCAGGAGAATTTTCAGAAGCGCGTGCACGAAATTTTCGTTATGATTTTTTTCAAGAGGTCATGAAAAAGACAGGTGCGACAGCTTTAGTCACTGCCCACCATGCTGATGATCAGGTGGAAACGATTTTGATGCGCTTGATTCGAGGAACTCGCTTGCGCTATCTATCAGGAATTAAGGAGAAGCAAGTAGTCGGAGAGATAGAAATCATTCGTCCCTTCTTGCATTTTCAGAAAAAAGACTTTCCATCAATTTTTCACTTTGAAGATACATCAAATCAGGAGAATCATTATTTTCGAAATCGTATTCGAAATTCTTACTTACCAGAATTGGAAAAAGAAAATCCTCGATTTAGGAATGCAATCTTAGGCATTGGCAATGAAATTTTAGATTATGATTTGGCAATAGCTGAATTATCTAACAATATTAATGTGGAAGATTTACAGCAGTTATTTTCTTACTCTGAGTCTACACAAAGAGTTTTACTTCAAACTTATCTGAATCGTTTTCCAGATTTGAATCTTACAAAAGCTCAGTTTGCTGAAGTTCAGCAGATTTTAAAATCTAAAAGCCAGTATCGTCATCCGATTAAAAATGGCTATGAATTGATAAAAGAGTACCAACAGTTTCAGATTTGTAAAATCAGTCCGCAGGCTGATGAAGAGGAAGATGAATTTGTGTTACACTATCAAAATCAGGTAGCTTATCAAGGATATTTATTTTCCTTTGGACTTCCATTAGAAGGTGAATCAATTCAACAAATACCTGTTTCACGTGAAACATCCATACACATTCGTCATCGAAAAACAGGAGATGTTTTGATTCAAAATGGGCATAGAAAAAAACTCAGACGTTTATTTATTGATTTGAAAATCCCTATGGAAAAGAGAAACTCTGCTCTTATTATTGAGCAATTTGGTGAAATTGTCTCAATTTTGGGAATTGCGACCAATAATTTGAGTAAAAAAACGAAAAATGATATAATGAACACTGTACTTTATATAGAAAAAATAGATAGGTAAAAAATGTTAGAAAACGATATTAAAAAAGTCCTCGTTTCACACGATGAAATTACAGAAGCAGCTAAAAAACTAGGTGCTCAATTAACTAAAGACTATGCAGGAAAAAATCCAATCTTAGTTGGGATTTTAAAAGGATCTATTCCTTTTATGGCTGAATTGGTCAAACATATTGATACACATATTGAAATGGACTTCATGATGGTTTCTAGCTACCATGGTGGAACAGCAAGTAGTGGTGTTATCAATATTAAACAAGATGTGACTCAAGATATCAAAGGAAGACATGTTCTATTTGTAGAAGATATCATTGATACAGGTCAAACTTTGAAGAATTTGCGAGATATGTTTAAAGAAAGAGAAGCAGCTTCTGTTAAAATTGCAACCTTGTTGGATAAACCAGAAGGACGTGTTGTAGAAATTGAGGCAGACTATACCTGCTTTACTATCCCAAATGAGTTTGTAGTAGGTTATGGTTTAGACTACAAAGAAAATTATCGTAATCTTCCTTATATTGGAGTATTGAAAGAGGAAGTGTATTCAAATTAGAAAGAATAATCTTTAATGAAAAAACAAAATAATGGTTTAATTAAAAATCCTTTTCTATGGTTATTATTTATCTTTTTCCTTGTGACAGGATTCCAGTATTTCTATTCTGGGAATAACTCAGGAGGAAGTCAGCAAATCAACTATACTGAGTTGGTACAAGAAATTACCGATGGTAATGTAAAAGAATTAACTTACCAACCAAATGGTAGTGTTATCGAAGTTTCTGGTGTCTATAAAAATCCTAAAACAAGTAAAGAAGGAACAGGTATTCAGTTTTTCACGCCATCTGTTACTAAGGTAGAGAAATTTACCAGCACTATTCTTCCTGCAGATACTACCGTATCAGAATTGCAAAAACTTGCTACTGACCATAAAGCAGAAGTAACTGTTAAGCATGAAAGTTCAAGTGGTATATGGATTAATCTACTCGTATCCATTGTGCCATTTGGAATTCTATTCTTCTTCCTATTCTCTATGATGGGAAATATGGGAGGAGGCAATGGCCGTAATCCAATGAGTTTTGGACGTAGTAAGGCTAAAGCAGCAAATAAAGAAGATATTAAAGTAAGATTTTCAGATGTTGCTGGAGCTGAGGAAGAAAAACAAGAACTAGTTGAAGTTGTTGAGTTCTTAAAAGATCCAAAACGATTCACAAAACTTGGAGCCCGTATTCCAGCAGGTGTTCTTTTGGAGGGACCTCCGGGGACAGGTAAGACTTTGCTTGCTAAGGCAGTCGCTGGAGAAGCAGGTGTTCCATTCTTTAGTATCTCAGGTTCTGACTTTGTAGAAATGTTTGTCGGAGTTGGAGCTAGTCGTGTTCGCTCTCTTTTTGAGGATGCCAAAAAAGCAGCACCAGCTATCATCTTTATCGATGAAATTGATGCTGTTGGACGTCAACGTGGAGTCGGTCTCGGCGGAGGTAATGACGAACGTGAACAAACCTTGAACCAACTTTTGATTGAGATGGATGGTTTTGAGGGAAATGAAGGGATTATCGTCATCGCTGCGACAAACCGTTCAGATGTACTTGATCCTGCCCTTTTGCGTCCAGGACGTTTTGATAGAAAAGTATTGGTTGGCCGTCCTGATGTTAAAGGTCGTGAAGCAATCTTGAAAGTTCACGCTAAGAACAAGCCTTTAGCAGAAGATGTTGATTTGAAATTAGTGGCTCAACAAACTCCAGGCTTTGTTGGTGCTGATTTAGAGAATGTCTTGAATGAAGCAGCTTTAGTTGCTGCTCGTCGCAATAAATCGATAATTGATGCTTCAGATATTGATGAAGCAGAAGATAGAGTTATTGCTGGACCTTCTAAGAAAGATAAGACAGTTTCACAAAAAGAACGAGAATTGGTTGCTTACCATGAGGCAGGACATACCATTGTTGGTCTAGTCTTGTCGAATGCTCGCGTTGTCCATAAGGTTACAATTGTACCACGCGGCCGTGCAGGCGGATACATGATTGCACTTCCTAAAGAGGATCAAATGCTTCTATCTAAAGAAGATATGAAAGAGCAATTGGCTGGCTTAATGGGTGGACGTGTAGCTGAAGAAATTATCTTTAATGTCCAAACTACAGGAGCTTCAAACGACTTTGAACAAGCGACACAAATGGCACGTGCAATGGTTACAGAGTACGGTATGAGTGAAAAACTTGGCCCAGTACAATATGAAGGAAACCATGCTATGCTTGGTGCACAGAGTCCTCAAAAATCAATTTCAGAACAAACAGCTTATGAAATTGATGAAGAGGTTCGTTCATTATTAAATGAGGCACGAAATAAAGCTGCTGAAATTATTCAGTCAAATCGTGAAACTCACAAGTTAATTGCAGAAGCATTATTGAAATACGAAACATTGGATAGTACACAAATTAAAGCTCTTTACGAAACAGGAAAGATGCCTGAAGCAGTAGAAGAGGAATCTCATGCACTATCCTATGATGAAGTAAAGTCAAAAATGAATGACGAAAAATAACCCTGAGAGAGGCTGGAGCTTCTCTTTTTTGTGCAGTTTAGGAGCTAAAGGGAACAGAATGGAGAAAATGGAACAAATGTGTTTTCTAATCTGTTAGACTGTATCTAGAAAGGGGAAAATTATGATTAAAGAATTGTATGAAGAAGTCCAAGGGACTGTGTATAAGTGTAGAAATGAATATTACCTTCATTTATGGGAATTGTCGGATTGGGACCAAGAAGGCATGCTCTGCTTACATGAATTGATTAGTAGAGAAGAAGGACTGGCAGACGATATTCCACGTTTAAGGAAATATTTCAAAACCAAGTTTCGAAATCGAATTTTAGACTATATCCGTAAGCAGGAAAGTCAGAAGCGTAGATACGATAAAGAACCCTATGAAGAAGTGGGTGAGATCAGTCATCGTATAAGTGAGGGGGGTCTCTGGCTAGATGATTATTATCTCTTTCATGAAACACTAAGAGATTATAGAAACAAACAAAGTAAAGAGAAACAAGAAGAACTAGAACGCGTCTTAAGCAATGAACGATTTCGAGGGCGTCAAAGAGTATTAAGAGACTTACGCATTGTGTTTAAGGAGTTTACTATCCGTACCCACTAGTAAGTCATGCAAAAAAAATGAAAAAAATTAGAAAAAGTAGTTGACAAAGTTTGAAAAGACTGTATAATAGTAAGA
>ERZ1023389.69-NODE-69-length-19784-cov-480.079325_pt1 | contig 19784 bp, 18 predicted proteins | sample MGYA00380502_ERZ1023389 | MGnify/ENA primary metagenome ERZ1023389 (study PRJEB33173, sample SAMEA4830382) | metagenome | study: EMG produced TPA metagenomics assembly of the PRJEB25223 data set... | reverse complement strand
TTGGACTCAATTCAGTTTAATCAGGCGCTTGATAAATCGATCTACGAAAGCAAAACCGCCACAGTTATCAAATTTTATGCCGTTTTATCAAGAAAATATGGTAGAAAATGACGATGACGACGGTGCATCGGAATATTTGGCGAATCGATGATATTTCTATTGAAATCTATATGGGTATATCGTACGATGATAAAAAAATAACCAAGGAGAGAATATGAAATGGCTTATTGATAGTTTTTTTGATTTTTTGTTTGATTCTATGGGTATTATTTTTGTTATTGCTTTAATTATTGGTTTTGCTGGTTTTTGTGGTTATTTGAATACCCCTTCTTTCCCTTGGGGAGCAGTATTCGCTTTTGCAGTATCGTTGATTCCTTTGATTTACTGCATTCGAATTGTTTTAGATAAAAAACTGACGCGGGAAGATAAATGGAATAAACTTTTTGGCATTCAGTCCAAATAATAAAGTTCTGTTTGATGATTAAGTTACATTTTTGAAAAGGCTCACTTCGGTGGGCCTTTTTATTTTAAAGGATAAAGTATGTCTGGTTTATTAGGTCAATTAAATATTCAGTTAACGTTAGATCAGGCGCGCTTTCAACAAAATTTAGAAAAAGCGCAAAATAGAGCGAAACAATTTTCAGTTCGCTCATCTCAGTATCTCAATAATATTGAGAAAGCGGCACAAAATTTAAATAATTTCATTCGAGGTACTTTTTGGGCTGGTTTTGCTGGTGGAAGAATTGCTCAACTAAAAAATTATGCCGATGGCTACACTGAAATTCAAAATAAACTTCGTTTAGTTGAAAGCGCATCAATTAACAGTGCGCGCGGTTTAGAATCTGTTTTTGATATTTCACTTAAAACAAACCAAAGTATCCAAGCGACATCAGGTGTATATCAACGCTTTGCTCAAAATGCAGAAGCCTTAAAAATTAGCCAAGCACAGGTCGCAAGTTTGACAGAAACTGTATCAAAAGCTGTTGCAATTTCTGGTGCAAGCGCAAAATCTGCACAAGCGGCACTAATGCAATTTGGACAGGCTCTCGGTAGTGGCGTTTTTCGTGGTGATGAATTTAATTCTGTTATGGAGCAAACACCAGGATTGGCAAAGGCGATAGCAGACGGCTTAGGAGTCACAACTGGCGAACTTCGCAATATGGCGAAAGAAGGGAAATTGACTACAGATGTACTTATTCCAGCATTAGAGAGAGCAAAAAGTAGCGTTGATAGTCAATTTGGCTCACGCATTTTAACAATTTCTGCTGCACTAGAAAATTTAAGTACGGCAACAGTTAAATGGGTGGGTGAAACAGACAATGCGATAGGTGTCAGCCGAACTGCAGCCGAAATCATTAATGGATTTAGTCATCATTTAACCGTGGCAGCGACCGTAATGGGTACATTCGGCGCGGCGGTCGGTGCAACAAAGCTTAACAGATTTATTGCCGAAAGTCGTAAACAAGCGCTTGTCGCATCAGAAGTGGCGCAAGCTGAAGTAAAACGAACAGCAGCATTGCGTGCAGAAGCTCAAGCGGAAATGAGCGTGATCCAACTTAAAATCACACATGCACGAACAGAAGCGGAATTACTTGCGGCTAAAACATTGGCAGAAGCACAGGCAAAAAAATTAACCATTGCGATTAATGCAGAAGCAGCCGCAAATAAAAACCTTGCCATTGCAAAACGCAATACCAGTGCAGCAGGGCGCTTATTAGGTGGTGCATTAGGATTAGTTGGTGGTCCTATTGGTGCGTTGGCGGTTGGGCTTTCTTTGGGAGCTGGCTATTTGTTAGAGTGGCGACAAGAAGCTGAAAGAGCCAAAGAAACGGCACTAGCTTACTCAGATAATCTTGAGCAAGTGGCGCACTCTTTAGAGAAAATGAACAGTGTGCAGCTTCGTGCAGAGCAAGCCAAACTTGAAGAAAACATTATCGCCAGAAAACAACAAATTGAAGAACTAAAAAAACGTTATGACAATTTAACGGCAGCCATAAAAACCTATCAAGTGCAAAGTGAAAACAACGAAGGTTTCTCATTAGTAAATTACGCTGAGAAAATTGCTTCTGCAATGCGAGAACAAGCCAAAATCACCGCAGATTTGGAAGAAAAACAACGCCTACTCAATGATGCAATGGGGGTGAGTGAAACTATTTCATCACAGTTGGCAACAACAACTGAAAATGAAACTAATGCGGTTTTAAGCAATCTTGGGTTTGAGTTATTGCGCACCGATAAAAACGTACAAACATTTAATTCATCAATGCTCATTGTGGCGAATAATGCCGCTAATGTTCAGCCACCATTAGCGGGAATGATGAGTAAGTTGTTAAATGTAGGCGATGCAGCAAGAGAGGGCGCAGATGGGTTATTGATTTTTAATCAAGCCTATCGTGACGCATTATCTGGAAAATCTCCGCAAGCCTTAAATATTGATGATAAAACCCAAGCTTTTATAGACCGCACAAAATTGCAGAATGAAATTAATAATGCTAAATCCAAAAAAGATTGGGTTGCATTAAATATTCGTCGAGATTTGGATAGTGCAGGGATTACCGTCAAAAATGATGGTTATATGGCGGCTTACAATGCTTTGGATGAAAAATATTCAAAGCAGTGGGACGATAAACAAAACAGAACACAAAGAAAATCTGCCAAATCAGGTGAAAATGCTCGTGATAGTTGGCTTAATTTCTACGATGAAATTCGCAAGAAAAACAGCTCTAGTCTAGGCGAAATTGAGTTAGAGCAAGCGCGAATGTTCCAACGGTTGGAAGAACACAATAAAAAAGGTGTGGTGTCGTATCAAGAATATGAAACTGCAAAAACGGCTATTGCAGAACGCTTTGCTCGCCAACGTTTAGAGCTTGCTGGCAAATATGCGCCAGAAAAATTGTTGAAAGCTAATCGTGATGATGAACTAAAATCTATTCAGGAATTATACGAGAAAGGGCAGATCAACCAAAGTGAAGCGGCGAAAGCCTCGAATCGAGTGCAGTTTGACTATGCGCAACAGATGTCACAAAGTGCGGTCGATCCATTGGCACAATTTCGCGCTCAGTTCGATCCGAATCAAGAATTGCAAAATCGTCAAGCGCAAGAATTGGCACAACTGCAAGCTTTCAATGAGACAAAACTACTTACTGAAGAAGAATATCAGACCCGTCGCCAGCAGATTATCGACAAATTTAAAAATGAACAATACCAACAAGAAATGGGCAAATATGCACAAGGTTTGAGGGAATTGGGCGGCGCCTTTGGTGATCTTGCCTCAATGGTGGAGCAATCGGCAGGGAAACAATCAGCAGCCTATAAGGCAATGTTTGCAGTTTCAAAAGCCTTTGCCATTGCAGAAGCAACGGTGAAATTATCACAGGCAGTAATGCAAGCAATGGCTGATGACACCGCATTTACCCCTGCTCAAAAATTTGCAAATATGGCAGCGGTTGCGGTGGCTGGTGCTAATGTTATTTCTCAGATTACCAGTGTTGGTTTTGCGACTGGTGGTTATACAGGTGATGGTGGAAAATACACGCCTGCTGGTATTGTACATAAGGGCGAATACGTCATAACAAAAGAAGCCACTGCTCGTTTGGGTCGTGGCTTTTTAGATCATCTTAATTACGGTTCTGTTCGTCGTGGTTTTGCTAATGGTGGTGGAGTTGGCGTACCAAGATTGCCTACTATGGCTTATCAACCTAAATCATCAGGGAATATAGCGGTTAAGGTGATTAATAACGGTGAACCGATGGATGCAACGGTAAGCCAACAATCAAGAAATGGACAGCTTGAAATCACCGTGGAATTAGTGCGACAAATTGCGCAAGCAGAAGCGGGAACAATGTTGCAGAAGAATATGCGCCCTGGTGGATTGTTATCTTAGGAGTAAACATGGCATTAAAAACATTATCTTGGTGTCCTCAGCCTAAATACACTGTAGAGGAAGAACCTAGACGAAAAGTGCTTAATTTTGGCGATGGTTATCAACAGCGAATGGTGGACGGACTAAATCCGCTGCTCCGCAAATTTAACCTGACATACAAGCTCAATCACAAAAGTGCGGTCGAATTTGACCGCTTTTTAACGTCGCATGGTGGCGTCACGGCATTTTTCTTTCGTGAATACGAAAATGGCGATTTAATCAAAGTCGTTTGCCCGAAATGGTCAAAAACCGTCACTAAAAGACACACGGAAATCAGCTGCACCTTTGAAGAAGTGGTGTAGTTTTTAGATAAAAAAACAAACCCCGAACACTCGCAATGTTCGGGGTTTTTATTTACCCCTTATTCCAAGTTTAACCAACTAAGGAGCAATTTTGATTAAGTATACACCAAAACATCAAGTTAAGGTAGGTGGAAAAATGAGTGAAAAAGATGCAGGCATTGCAGGGAAAATGCTAGCAAGTGCAGCAATTATTGCAGCGGTTGGTTTTGCCATTGGCGCAGCGTGCTTCGGGATTAGCTTTATTCTATGAAAAAAAGCCTATTGACAACCAATAGGATTTTTCATTATTATTTTTATCAAGGTGTCGAAGCCTGAAACCAAAAGCGGCAAGTCCGCTCCCGACAGCATAGCGGCTTTTTTATGCGTAAAATTTGTGATCTCGTTTAGTTTTATTGCCATTAAGACTTAACACGCATAAATCCAATTTCATCTATGCTGAGCGGGTGACTAATACAATACCCGCAAGGGGAATACGTCCAGCTGACTTTTGGCAGCCTTCGAACCGCTCGGCGCCCTATATGGGTAAATCTCAATATCGAAGAAACACCAAAAGGAGACATTCTATGTCTAATCAATCTCAACTCTCTACATTCAACTTTGAATCAAAATCTATCCGCACTTTAGCTATCAACAATGAGCCTTGGTTTGTTGCTAAGGACGTTTGCGATGCAATAGGTATTGATAACAATCGTAAAGCATTATTGGCGTTAGATGAAGACGAAAAGGGTGTAACTTTAAGTTACACCCTTGGTGGACAACAAGAAATGAATATCATCAGCGAAAGCGGAATGTACACTTTGATCTTACGTTGCCGTGATGCAGTTAAAAAAGGATCTATTCCACACCGTTTTAGAAAATGAGTTACAGCGGAAGTATTACCTACTATTCGCAAAACAGGAAAATATGAAAGCAAAACATCCGTCAATGACAGAACTGGATTACGCAATGCCGTCAGCTTCCTAGTGAATAAAAAAGGGCTCATCTATTCTGAAGTTTATCAACTGATTCATCAACAATTTGGCGTCGAACACATTGATGAACTTTCTCAAGAACAACTTTCTCAAGAACAACTTTCTCAAGCCATTAAATACATTCACTTTCTTACCCTAAATCTTGATGGTTTATTTAAAAAAGGCGAAGAAGTTATCATCCCTGAATATATTTTTGATGCCATTATGAAACATGCAAAACTGGCTCAAAAACTGGCAGAGAAAGTTATTTTCTATCAAGAAAAACAATTTGCTTTACTCGGCATAGCTCGCCATTACCGAAGCAACGAGCTTACCAGCCGTGCAAATAGCCTACTTAGTGAATTTTCTTATTTTTTACACGAGGGCGAAAAACTGCTCGCACAACAAATAGAAAATCCATCACTAACGCAAATTAAAAATATCTTTTAACGCGTAAAACACCACAAAATCCGACCGCACTTTGGAAACAGGGTGCGGTTTTTTATTGGAGCAAATATGAGTATTTACGGACAGCTGCAGCAATACGCATCTCATGGCTGGATAGAATTATTTGAACTCGATCTCACTAAATTTGGCGATATTGTTTATCGTTTCCATGATGGATTAAGTCCACTGGGTCAAGCTATTGTGTGGCAAGGGCAAGAATATACGCCTTATCCAGTCAAAGCTGAGGGATTTGCAGTTGGTGGGTTAAACCCTGTTAGACCAAGTATTACATTTTCTAACTTAGGTGGGGCGATTACATTAGTATTGGCAAAATTAAAAGGCATTGAGGGCGCTCAACTTACTCGCAAGCGAACGAAAATAATCTATCTTGATGCGGTAAATTTTGAAAATGGAAATTTGACCGCCGACCCAAACGCACATTTACCCGATGATATATTTTATATATCGCAAAAAACATCGGAAGACCATTTAACCGTTAGTTTCGAGCTATTACCTGCTACTGATTTAGAAGGGGTGAAATTACCTCGTCGGCAGATTGTCGCTCAATATTGCACTCATAAATATAAGGGGCAGTTTTGCGGATATACAGGCGATAAAGCAACTTGCTCTAAAACGCTTGCTGACTGTAAAGCACATTTTGGTGAGCACTCAGAACTGCCTTTTGGTGGCTTTCCAAGTGCGGCATATATGAGGATTTAAAATGAAACATATTGATGATGCAATAGCACACGCCAAACAAAGTTATCCGCACGAAAGTTGCGGTTTTTTTGTGCTTAAAAATGGCAAATTGCAGTATGTCGCCTGTACCAATTTAGCGGCAGAAGCAGAAGATGAATTTTTGATTGGCATAGAAGATTATGCCCGAGCGGAAAGCGTGGGGGAAATTAGAACCGTTGTTCATTCCCATCCTGACGAGAGTTGTTTACCAAGCATTGCAGATCAAGACGCACATAAAATGAGTGGATTGGAATGGTGCATTATTGGACTAGAAGGTGATGAAGTATCTACGCATTTTATGCCTGCACTTACGGAGGTGCCTGATTTGTATGGGCGTAAATTTATCCATGGCATGACTGACTGCTACGGATTTGTACGCGATTGGTATCGCCAAGAACTGGGTATTAATCTCCCAAACTACAATCGCATAGATGGCTGGTGGGATAATGGTGGCAATCTCTATGTTGATAACTTTGAGGACGCTGGATTTTATCCAGTCAAAGACTTAAAAATAGGCGACATGATTGTGATGCAAATTAACGCAAATGTACCTAATCATGCTGGTGTTTATCTTGGTGATGGTTTAATTGGCCATCACCTATACGGACGACTATCAAGTAAGGATGTATATGGACAATTCTACCGCGAACGAACAACGCACATCATGCGACATAAGGAAAATACGCCTTAAAGGCGAGTTAGGCAAACGCTTTGGTAAAGTCCATAAGCTGGCAGTAAAAACACCAGCGGAAGCCATCCGAGCCTTATGTGTTTTAAAAAGAGGATTTAAAGAGTTTCTCTTAGAATCTGAAAAACACGGAATAGTTTATCGGTTCTTGGTGCAGAGAGAAGAGCTGACAACATCATCTGATGAATTTCAAATGCGGTATGGCGCTCAAGCCGAATTTCATCTTATTCCTATCATTAGGGGTTCTAAGCGGGGTGGATTCTTTCAGCTCATAGCGGGGGCTGCGATGATTGGTCTTGCATTTTGGAACCCTTTAGGATGGGCTACTATAGGCGGTACAGGCTTTTTAAGCAGCGCGGCAACCTTGCCACTTACGATTGGTGCATCACTTGTACTTGGCGGCATCAGCCAATTACTCGTCCCTGTGCCAAAAGTAAGCGGACCACAAGAACGTCCAGAGAATAAGCCGTCTTATTTATTTAATGGTGCAGTAAATACAACCGAGCAAGGGCAACCTATCCCATTGTTATATGGCGAATTAATAGTTGGATCTGCTGTTGTATCGGCAGGTCTTACCGATAAAGAAATTCCTATCAGAACAAACTCTACATCAAACAATGAGACTAGAGGAAAACTTAAATTTAAACGAGTTTCGGGGTGATAAATGCAGATAGTTGGTAGAAAAGGCGGTGGGAAAGGTGGTGGCGGAGGTGGTAGAGCACCAGTTGAAGCGCCCGACTCGCTAAAATCTTGCTCTTATGCAAAATTTATTGATGTTATTTCTTGTGGAGAAATTGAAGGACCGGTAAATGGACTGAACTCAGTTTACTTTGGTGATGTACAGTTACAAGATGAAAAAGGCAAATTCAATTTTAATAATGTTGCTATTGAGTGGCGACCTGGAAGCGTGAGACAAGCACCGTCAGAAATTTGCCAAACCAATGAAGTGACAACAGATGTCAATACCGAAGTAAAAAAAGACAAACCTATCACTCGCTCTATTATTGCACCAGAAGCAGATATTGTTAGAGTAACTATTACTGTGCCTGGATTAAGTCATCAAAATAAAAGTAATGGTGATATTAATGGAACAAAAGTTGAGTTAAAAGTTGAATATCAAGCTAATGGTAGTCAATGGATAGATGCAGGTAATATCGTTATCGAGGGTAAAACCACATCATCATATAATCGCGAACATAGCTTTAGATTAACAGGCGAAGCTCCCTGGAATATAAAAGTGACACGGTTAACTGATGATTCAGATAGCCAGGTTTTACAAAACAAAACCATTTTTTCGAAAATCACAACGGTTTTTGAGGAAAAATTAACTTATCCTGGCGTGGCATATGTCGGCGTGCAAATAGACGCTGAGCAATTTAGCTCAATACCATCTCGTGGGTATCATTGCCGTGGCATCAAACTAAAAGTGCCCTCAAACTACAATCCAGAAACTCGAGAATATAGCGGTGATTGGGATGGTACATTTATTGTCAAATACTCAAATAACCCTGTTTGGATTTATTTTGATTTACTCACTAACGAGGAATATGGGGCAGGGGAATACATCAAAGAAGATATGCTAGATAAATGGTCGATGTACCAAATAGCGAAATATTGCGACGAATTAGTCCCTGATGGATTTGGTGGCCGTGAACCTCGCTTTACCTGCAATGTTTATATCCAAACCAAACAAGAAGCCTTTAAGCTGTTACGAGATTTAACATCGGTATTTAGAGCAATGAGTTATTGGAGTAGCGGTACTCAAATGCTCGTCCAAGACTCACCCAAAGAGCCTATTTATCAGTTTAATAATACCAATGTTATCGGCGGTAAATTCAGCCGCTCAGGCTCGAATATTAAAACTCGTCACAATGTTGTATTAGTGACGTGGAACGACCCGAAAAAGTACTTTAAACAATCTGTAGAGTACATCGAGGACTCGGAGGCGATTGTTAAGATGGGGTACATATCCCAAACGGAAGTTGTGGCGTTCGGCTGTACATCGAGAGGGCAAGCGAGACGACTAGGGAAATGGCTACTTTATACTGAGCAATACGAAAGCGAAGTTATTACGTTTTCTTGCGGACAAGATGGTGCCATACCCATCCCTGGCGAAGTGATACAAGTATCTGACGTCCATCGTTCAGGGGAGAGACGCGGTGGGCGAGTTAAAGACGGCTCAACAGTCAATCGAATCATTCTCGATGCGGAAGTTGAAATCACAAAAGAATCAACGATTAGCATTGTGAATGAGAAAGGGGAGTTAGAACAAAGAGCAATTACACAACGTGGAAAACTCACTGAGATTGAGGTAAATCCAGGCTTTACATCGGTCACAGAAAATAGCACATGGATTATTGCTAGTTCAGATATAAAACCTGAACTTTATCGAGTTATCTCCATTGTTGAGAGTGATGACGGCTCATATACTATCACTGCATCTGATTACAATCCCTCTAAGTTTGAGCATATTGAAAATGGAAATGAACTCATTGAATATGACACAACAAACAATACGCTAGATACTGGTGTAAAAAATGTAGTGATTACCGATGAGATTTATCGTGGGCTTGGGGGAAGTATCCAAACCAAAATTGTTGTAAGTTATGAACCTGCAACATCACTCACATCTCGATACCAAATTGAGTATCGCGAGGGCAATGGCAACTGGAAACAGATGGAGCCAACGACCTTAACATCGGTTGATATTCCTAATGTAAAAGATGGTGTGTTATATCAAATCCGCATCAAAACAAGCAATGTATTAGGTGTATGGTCCGATAATCCAATCCAAAACTATGAGCCAATAGGTAGATTACGCCCTCCGCATAATGTTTCTAATTTAAGACACAAGGCTATTGCCCAAGAAGGAGCTTTTTTAATTTGGGATTTATCGCCCGATATAGATTTAGAGTATTACGAGATTAAAAAAGGCGACACCTATGAAAGTTCTAAACCAGTTGGGAAAATCAAGGCAAACGAATTTAATCTTGGTTTTATTCGCGCTGGTGAGCATAAGTATTGGCTAAGCGCGGTGGATTCTTCCGATGTTCGCTCTGAATCGCCCACTGCAGTAACGTTTAATATTTCAGGCGGACAAGTAGAAAACTTAGTTGCAGAAATTGTCGGCGATGAAGTTTTGATGACTTGGGGTGAGACAAAAAACAACTCTTTTTCGACTGAGCTCTACGAGGTTAAAAAAGATGATGACGTGCTGGCTTTAGTTAAAAGTACATCATTTAAATTTAAGGCTGATTTTAACGGCAATAAAAAATTTACCGTTACTGCAATTGACTTAGGCGGAAATCGGAGCGAATCCGCTCAAGCGCAGCTAATTGTCCATCGACCGACACCTGTCTCTATATCTCAACAAGTTATCGATAACTACGTCATGTTGCGTTGGCAAAGTGCCAAGGCTACCTTGCCGATTGTCTATTATGAGTTGCGGAAAGGGGAAACAATAGAAAATTCAGAGTTTATCACAAATATTGATGGGTTAGCGTTTCCACAGTTTGAAACTGTAGGAGGGTTATATAAATACTGGATTATTGGTGTTGATAGTGCAGGTAACAGAAGTGAGCCGCAATATACGCTATCCAATGTTGCACAACCGCCAGATTATATCCTTAAATACGACTACAACAGCTCGTATGACGGAATTAAAAATGGTTCGGATAAAATCGATGGCAAGTTATATCTACCAGTCAGACGAGATACATGGGCAGAGCATTTTAGATCCAATAATCTCGCTACTCCAAAATCTCAAATTAATAGAGGTTTCCCGTTGTATCTCCAGCCAATAGACGAGAGCGGATATTATGAGGAGGAAATGGATTACGGCACGGTATTAGCATCATCCAAAATTACTCTTACCCCTAAGGTGATAAGCTCTGGCAGTTATGATATTAACTATCATATAGCAGTAAAAGAAAACGCTAAAGATAATTGGCGCGAACACGACCAACAATCCGTTTATGAAACCAACTTTAGATATGTTAAGTTTAGAATTACAGTGAGCAATGCACAGAAACCTGTCGTAATAGAGTCACTTAATCTAAAACTCGATCAAAAACAAAAAACTGACGGAGGAACCGTACAGGCAAATGCGTCAGATATAAAAGGCACATGGGTAAACTTTGCAACAGAGTTTATCGATGCGTCTGTCCCGGTTTTAACACCACAATCTAAACAACCACTTTTTGCAACATCTGACTTTAAGGATGAGCCAAAACCTAAAGGCTTTTACGTATTTTTATTTGATAAAAATGGGAATCGTGTAAGCGGTAAAGTTGGCTGGGTTGTAAAAGGAGTGTAAAGGAGCAAAAATGGCAGATTTTAACAAACCAACTGTCGATAGCGAGTATACGCAATTCCCAACCGAAATTAGAGCCGCCATTAGTGCGGCTTTATCATTTTTGGATGGGGAGCACACTAATGTCCCGCTAAAAGCAAAACGCTGGAATCCATCGACAAAAATTTTTGAAGAATATAATGGTGCTCAATGGGTACCCATGGCTACAGAGTATAAACTACCCGTTGATTATAACTCACTCAAAAACAAGCCACTCCCAAACTCTGCTGTTGACGACGAAAGTGACACAAAGTTTGCGAGTTCAGCAGCCGTTAAAACCGCTTATGATAAAGCGGCGGAAGCAAAAGAAGCTGCTAGCGCTAAACAATCCCCAGCCACAACCTTAGCAGGCTACGGTATTGGGAATTTTAAAGTAGAACAAGGGCAAGGCGATGCTAATGGCTATAAAACCGATGGCAATTATTACTTAGCAAGCGGTCAAAATCTACCCGAAAATGGGGCATGGCATATTGAAGTAGTGAGCGGTGGGGCAACAAATGCGGTGCGTCAAATTGCACGTAAAGCAAATGATAACAAAATCAAAACACGCTTTTTTAATGGCTCAAATTGGTCAGAATGGAAAGAGGCAGGCGGCGACGGCGTGCCTATTGGTGCGGTGGTGTCATTCCCTCGTGCGGTAACCAATCCCGTTGGTTTTTTACAAGCTGATGGCACGACATTTAACCAACAAACCTTTCCCGATTTATACCGCACTTTGGGCGACAGCAACCAACTTCCTGATTTAACTCGTAGCGATGTGGGGATGACGGCTTATTTTGCCGTGGATAATATCCCTTCTGGGTGGATTGCCTTTGATAGCATTCGCTCAACAGTCACACAGCAAAATTACCCAGAGTTATATCGTCACTTAGTCGGTAAATATGGTTCTCTTTCAAATGTACCACTTGCGGAAGACCGATTTATTAGAAATACAGGGAATGGGTTAAATATCGGTCAGACACAAAGTGACGAGATTAAAAAGCACGTTCACAAAGTGAGAACACACTGGGTTAATTCAAGTGATAGTAATATTTTTTATGACAAAACGAAAACAGTTATAGATTCACGATTACGCACTGCAACTACAACTGATGATAATCTCAGTGATAATGGATTTATGCATCCGCTATTAGATAGCCCAATGGCAACAGGTGGAAATGAAACTCGCCCTAAATCATTAATCCTCAAACTATGCATCAAAGCCATTAACAGCCTTGATGACGTGCAATTCTGGGTGAAGGCTTTCGGTGTTGTTGAAAATGCAGGGGTGCTTGATGCGGGTACACTTGTGCAAAATATGCAAAGTGTTGAACAAAAAATAGAAGAGAATAAACAATCAACTTTGCGAGAAATCAACAATGCAAAAGCTGATATAAAACAGCAATTTTTGCAGGCAAAACAGGATTTATCTCAAATTGGCACATTAAAAAAAGTCTGGGAAGGTAACGTGAATTCTGGGCAAATTACTCTATCAGAGAAGTGCTTCGGTAAAACGTTAATTTTTTATCTCCGACTATCTGAAGAGCGTAATTATGATCCTAACACTACTGAATTAGTCAGTTTTGAGGTGGGTGCAGAAGATGAAGGCGGAGGTCGTTTGACTAGTATTCGTGAAATAGTATCCAACTATAATTATCGCCAAGCAGTACCCAGAGAGTTCACTGTGTATATTGCTGGTGACGGTAAAACTATAACCATTGGCCAACTTGATGAACGTTTTGTAAAACGCATTGATATTCGATAAAGGAGCGTTAAATGAAAGTCTATTTTTTGAAAGAAAATTTGAATAGTTATCAAATTTTCCCTATTCCGCAAAACTTAAATAGTTTTATTGAAATAGAAATAGAAAACGAATCAGAGCTTGAGAATAAACAACTTATTTATTTTAAAAGTCAATACATTCTAGTTGATAGACAACCAACAGAATTACACAAATGGAACGGAATCACTTGGGTTATTGATGAGGAGAAGCAAACTGAAGTTAAGCGTGAACTCATTAAAATACTAGTTGATAGCATTGATGATACAGCAGCTAGTATTAGTGCGAAGTGGACGCGTTTTTCCGAGGAATACAAAGAACGTGAATCTGCAGCTCTGGCATTTAAAGAAGCGAATTTTACTGGCGAAGTAAGCATCTATATATCAAGTTTTGCAACTGTCGCAGGACTTGATAATAAATCAGCAACATTGCTAATTTTAAAACAGGCTGAAGGATTACGAACACTGCAAGAGCAACTCGCGGTGCAACGTATGCGTAAGTATGAGTTAAAGCATGAGGCGTTGAGTGATGAAGAACTGAAAAACATTCATGACGACATTATAGGTAAAATGCAAGCATTAGCGGAGTCACAACAATGATAGGCACTAAAATCTATCTCGCATTATACAAAGGTAAAAAAACGGGTAAAAACCCGAACGCACTTTTGGCACGTTTGAGTGACTGGCTCACTCGTAAATTGACAAAAGGCGTGTATTCGCATTGTGAAATTGCAGTAATGAAAGAAGTATTTGTCAGTGGGCATCACTATGAAACAGAAGTGATGTACGAGTGTTATTCGTCTTCAATTCGAGACGGTGGCGTGCGTTGTAAGCAAATTGATGTTTATGATAGAGAAAAATGGGATTTAATTCCGCTCGACGGTGTAACCGAAGCACAAATCAAAGCCTATTTTGACCGCACTTTGGGCTGTAAATATGACTGGTGGGGTGCTGTCGGGATTGTTCTTGGGATTAAACAAAAACGCAGTAAGTTTTTCTGCAGCGAATGGTGTTTTAATGCAATTCACGGTAGCGAGAGTGGTTGGCGATTTAGTCCGAATCAATTAGGGGCAATGTTTAAACATGATGACTAAAGACAAACCGATCATTAATTTCCACTGGAAATTTTATGCGATTTACCCCATACCACGCAGACCCTAAAATAAAAGGCAATGAGGCAATACCTGACATTGGCCCCAAAAATCTAAGACCGCCAGCCATGATGTGGACAACGTCCGACCCTTGGCCAGATAGAGTTTAAGACAAGCGGTGGGGAATTTCGCTGTTTCTTATATCTAATTTAAACGCCCTTTAATGATGATTTAAAGGGCGTTTTTTGTCTAGATATATGGCATTAAATATAATGGTATTATGAATGGTATTATATAATTATATTTCTTTTGAAAATTTCGTTTTAAATCAAAATATTATTTAATTAATTCTAATCCAGCTAGTCGCACCATCTCTATTTTTCTTTATTCCCTAATTCTCAGAGAGAAATAGATAAAATATAAGTAAAAACAATAGCTTATATAATTTCACACACTAAAACATACCTTCTTTTTTATATCAAAATCGCCTAAAAGGTAGTATTTTCATACCGATTGGGATCGATTTCGATCTGTTCTATACTCCATTGCACACATTTTTATGGAGTAAACCATGGCGACAATTATCAAGAATGGCAAGCGTTGGCACGCACAAGTTTGGCGTGAGCAAATCCGCCACTTTTTTGACTCAAGCAGACGCAAAAAAATGGGCAGAAATGCTCGAAAAACAGCTCGAATCAGGAAAGTATAATGAAATCCCTGATATTACATTGGATGAACTGATTGATAAGTATCTAAAAGAAGTCACTGTAACCAAGCACGGGAAACGTGAAGAGCGCATAAGACTACTGCGTCTTTCTCGAACTCCGCTTGCCGCAATATCTTTACAAGAAATAGGAAAAGCACACTTTCGTGAGTGGTAAAATCAACGATTAAAAGAAATCTCTCCAGTAACAGTTTTGCGTGAACGTAGTTCGCTTTCTGCTCTAATGGCCAAAACGATTGAATGGGATTTTATAACAGAACCCCCTAAAATATCTTGAGAAACCAAAAGCGCCAGCACCAAGAACTCGTCGATATGATGAACATGAAATTAACCCTAAAATCCCCCAAGCTCTCGCCCCAATCAAAGGCTTGAGCCAACGGAATTTTTTCTTCTTTAATGAAAACTTCATCGTTTTCACAACAAATCCACCGATAGTCATTAAGCCGTAACCGTCCATGGCTCATTAAAAGGTCAATTTGTGACGGTTTTAATGGCGAACCAATAGGCAACATCAATAAATTAGCTTGCTGTTCAATTTTTGAACGGTTACAGTTATTGACACAAGTCCAAGCGGCGCGATGCGCCTTGTTTGTTTCGGTGGACTCCGAATTAAGTGCGGTGGAACCCAACGCACTTTTCGCTGATTTAATCACCCAGTTTTTTAATTTGGTGATGATTTTCTTTTCTGTGAATCTGTTTTTTACCCCCACAATTTTCTTACGAATCTCACCGTATTTATTCGGTTCGCATTCTTCATACTCAATACAAATCGGCTGATCACCACGTTTTGTCATTGCGCCACCTTGCGCAAACCATCACTCAACAAATCATTTTGCCGTATTTGCAAATTAATGTTGATCCGAATATTGCGCCACATCGTATCCCTTATTTTGAGTTTGACACGAAAGAATATGAAGATTTATCGGTATTTGCAGATGCCATCCCTAAACTTACGGGCATTGGCGTGCAGATTTCGGAAAGTTGGGTGCGGGATAAATTAGGGATTCCTGAACCGCAGGAAGGTTAGGCGAAAGAGATTTGAAACGCCGTGGGATTGATAAGCCTGATGATAGTTCTGAATTTTTGGTGGAAGTAGAACGCCCTGCGGATAAGCAAGGTAATCGTGAAAAGACGGTAGGGTTTAAATTGCCTGATGGCACGATACGTGTGACGGATAAAGGCTTTGATTACAATGTAGGGCGATTAAACTACAAGCCTAATTTGGATCTTTATCCTGAAAAACTGGCGCATGCGTTTGCGAAGGTTGAGATGAAAAGTGGGGAGTTTAAGCACGATTTTGAATTGTTGGCAAAGCGTATGGCGGAGATGAAACAAACGCTCAGCCTAGATGGAAAAAAACTCACTGCTGAGCAGATGTTACAGGTGCGAGATAGTCTTACCAAAAATTTTAAATTTGCGGCAGGTGTCTTGAGTGCGGAAAGTAAGGATTTATTGAAAAGCAAAACTGGCACAGTGTGGCTTTCTGATGATACTTTAATTAAACAGTTTAATAGCCGTGATGGGCAAGATTTTGGGATTGATGAGTATGAGGCGTTGCCAGATATCATCAATGCTCCCGAGCATTTACTACAAGTGAAAGATTTTGCAGATCGTTACACCTTTATTCGACAAGGGAAAATGCTTGTAGTGAAAATATTACCAAAAGAAATCTTTGTGCTGTCGTTTAGACGAATAAAAGACAAGGAGCTTAAAAAGCTATTAGAAAAGGATTACGCACTTAGGTAGGGCTCCCCACACCTACACACAGTCCCGAGTCTATTTCACCTCTTCGCTTGCGATCTGGGAGATTCATCGCTTTTCTAAGTGCGTACTAAAATATACCCCCTTAAATTTTAAAAATCAACGATTACTTCCTCAAATTTTTATGCGAGTAAAAGGGCGATCGATTCGTTTGATTGGGTTACATGTCAATTTACCTGAAGAAAATAAACAAGAACAAATGAGCCTCTGGTGATATAATCTCGCGGTTTTTTAGGAGTCGATACCATGGAACATAAATTAGAAGATATTATTGCAATTTTTAATCAATGTTTTGAAGAGGAATACAACACTCGCTTAGTCAAAGGCGGTGAAGAACCCATTTATTTACCCGCAAATAATGACGTGCCTTATAACGTGATTTATTTTGCGCGAGGCTTTTACAGCAGTGCATTGCACGAAATTGCCCATTGGTTAGTGGCAGGCAAAGAACGTCGTAAACTAGAAGATTTTGGTTATTGGTATGAGCCAGATGGACGTTCAGAAGAACATCAGCGTGACTTTGAAAAAGTTGAAGTTAAACCGCAAGCATTAGAGTGGATTCTGGCAACGGCGGCAGGTTTTCGTTATTTTGCCAGTGCGGATAATTTGAATGGCAATCCGGGTGATACACGGCCTTTTAAACAAGCCGTGTATGAACAAGTGAAAATCTATGCGGAAAAAGGGTTACCAAAACGCGCGGAAACGCTACGTCATGCTCTTGCTATGTTTTATGCTACAGAAGATCATATTGATTTAAGTAAATTTGATGTGGCACGCATTTAAAGTTATATTATTCCTTGCCCTTTTTACAGGGAGTGTAATCAATATTATCAACTAAACAATAGTTTGTTTTATAATTTTTTACAAAAATAAAGGACTAATTTCTATGAAATTCTCAAAAACACTTATTACTACTGCTATTCTTGGCTTTTCACTTGCTTCTTTTCATTCTACTGCTTGGGCAGATACACCTGTGCAGCAATTCCAACAAGGTTTAACCGCTTATGAGCAAAGCAACTATCAAACCGCCTTTAAACTTTGGTTGCCTTTGGCGGAGCAGGGATATGCACAGGCTCAAGGTGGTTTGGGCATGATGTATGAAAGAGGACTTGGCGTAAAACAAGATGATTTCAAAGCAGTGAACTGGTATCGCAAAGCGGCGGAGCAGGGGGATGCAGATGCTCAATTAAATTTGGGTGCGATGTATGCAATCGGACGTGGCGTAAAACAAGATGGTGTTGAAGCGGTGAAGTGGTTTCGCAAAGCGGCGGAGCAGGGAAATGCAAAGGCTCAAACTGGTTTGGGCATGATGTATAAAGGAAGATTTGGCGTAAAACAAGATTATTTCAAAGCGGTGAAATGGTATCGCAAAGCGGCAGAGCAGGGATATGGAGGTGCTCAAGTTATGTTGGGATTCTCATATCTTTCAGGAGAAGGTGTTCAAGTAAATAAATCTTTAGCCAAAGAATGGTTTGGTAAGGCTTGTGATAATGGTGAACAACGGGGTTGCGAATATTATGGCAAGCTAAATAGAGGGGAACGCTAATGCCAACTTTACAATGCGAATTTTGGAATGTAGGGCAAGGGTTATTTTCAAGTGGGCGTATTCAAATGGGAGACGCCCCAGCTTTTCATTGGGTTTATGATTGTGGCACGAATTCAAGTCAGAAACTTATTCAAAATGCCATACAAGAATATAACCAGCAAGAAAATAATGCTGATATTGATTTATTAGTGCTTTCGCATTTTGATAGAGATCATATTAGTGGTATAAAGGAACTACTCAAAAATAGGCGAAAAATAAAACACTGGGTTGTGCCTTATTATCCTTTATGGCAACGTTTAGTGATTGCTTTACTTTTAGATATTCAGCCAGATGATGAAGAATGGGCGTTTTATCAGAACCCTATTCAATATTTCAAAACTTATTTTGCGGAAGAGTTAAAAGAAACCAAATTTCTCTTATTACCTGCAAAAAAAAATGAGAGTGAAATTTCGATAAGTCTTAATCCAAGTAGTTTTGATGATGTACTTTCTTTTGAAACTACTGAAAAATTATCAAATGAATTTGATAACTTAGAACAATTAGAACCAAATGTACATTGGCTTAATCCTGATAAAGCTCTTTTATTTGGAAAAGGCGAAGAGCAGTTTGAATTTGTTTTATATAACGTGCCATTTCATTTGCTTGCAAAAGTGCCAACAAATTTGACCGCTTTTCAAAAGCAGGTTGAGTCTATTATTCAATCTTACCCAAACAATCCAAGTTTAGAACTGAAGAAATTATATTTACGAGAGTTTGGTAGCAGTAATGCGAACATTATTTCTCAGCATTTATACATTCGATATTGTAAAAATAATAATCCTATTTCCTATAATTTATTAAATCATTTTGCTATTTTTGAATTTCCAGAGAAAAATGTAATAACTGCATATTCAAGTATTAAAGAAAAAAGCAGTATTTTATATACAGGAGATGGTAGTTTTAACAATCATCAATTATTAAGTTATTTTCAGTCTGCTATGGGAAGTGAAAGAATGCAACAAATTTATTGTTTACAAGTAATGCACCATGGTTCAAGGGATAATTGGTTTAAAGGCGTTGCAGCGGTTCTTTCTCCTAGTCTCAGTGTTTTTTCAGCAGATGAAACTCGTAAAGATTGTAAACATCCACACGATGAAGTCGTACGCGATTTTCTTCCATACAATCCAATTCTGGTGAATAAACAAAAAATGTTACATCTTGAATTTATATAAAGGAAAATAATATGAAACTTACCAAAACACTTTTAACCACCGCACTTTTAGGTGCTTCCGTATTTTCTTTTCAATCCACCGCTTGGGCAGATACACCTGTACAGCAATTCCAACAAGGTTTAACCGCTTATGAGCAAAGCGACTATCAAACCGCCTTTAAACTTTGGCTGCCTTTGGCAGAACAGGGGGATGCAAAGGCTCAATTTAATTTGGGCGTGATGTATGCCGATGGACGTGGCGTCAAACAAGATGATTTTGAAGCAGTGAAATGGTTTCGCAAAGCGGCGGAGCAGGG
>ERZ1023389.67-NODE-67-length-20756-cov-129.322738_pt1 | contig 20756 bp, 29 predicted proteins | sample MGYA00380502_ERZ1023389 | MGnify/ENA primary metagenome ERZ1023389 (study PRJEB33173, sample SAMEA4830382) | metagenome | study: EMG produced TPA metagenomics assembly of the PRJEB25223 data set... | reverse complement strand
GAACGCCGGAAGTAGTTGGGGGTTGCCCCCTGTGAGATAGGGAAGTCGCTTAGCTTTAATCCGCCATAGCTCAGTTGGTAGTAGCGCATGACTGTTAATCATGATGTCGTAGGTTCGAGTCCTACTGGCGGAGTAATTGAGTTAAGAGGTTTAGACCTCTTTTTTGTGGTTCTTTGTCAACTGTAGTGGGTTGAAGAAAGCGAAGATCTAGAAAGGACAAATTTCGTCCTTTCTTTTTTGAAGTTTTCAAAGTTCCTAAAACCAAAGGCATTGTGCTTGATAAGTTTGATGAGATTATTGGTGGCTTCCAGTTTGGCGTTGGAATAAGGTAATTGAAGGGCGTTGACGATTTTCTCTTTATCTTTGAGGAAGGTTTTAAACAAAGTCTGAAAAAGAGGTGGAAAAGCAAGAGCTGATAGAGATTATAGTGGTGTTTCAAGTCTTCGGAATAGCTCAAAAGTTTATTTAGAATTTCTTTATTAGTCAAGTGCATACGAAAAGTAGGGCGATAAAATCGTTTATCACTCAGTTTCTGACTATCTTGTTGAATGAGCTTTCAGTATCGCTTGATAGCCTTGTATTCATGGGATTTCGGATGATGGCTTGTGTTCTGCTCTCAAGAACAGTTATGATATTGAGCTTATCAAAGTCCTGAGCAATAAAGCTCATCTCTATCTCCCGATTGAAACAGTCACTCCCCAGACTGTTTCAACGTCCTAGGACATAATCTCAGGAAGACGCGAAAAATCATGCTCAAAGTGAAAATCATTGATCTTGCGAATGACAGTTGAAGTTGAAATAGACAACTGATGATCAATGTCGGTCATAGAAATCTTTTCAATTAACTTTTGAGCAATCTTTTGGTTGATAATACGAGGGATTTGGTGATTCTTCTTGACGATAGAAGTTTCAGCGACCATCATTTTTGAACAGTGATAGCACTTGAATCGACGCTTTCTAAGGAGAATTCTAGTTTGAATTTTTTTATACTAGAAAATCAGAACCATAATACCTATATAAAAATATTATAGTTTTAATAGGATTTACCCAAAAGTTTTAAGGCGGTCTTTTTAGAACTTTAATTGTTTGAAATTTAGGTAGCAAATTTGTTTCTATTTTGTCAACTTTTCCTATTTTTATCTTGTTGAGGCTGGTATTTTAACAATTCAGGAATTGATAGTGAATGTGTAAAATTTTTTGTTAGAATAAGTTTATAAAAAAGAAAAGGAGTATTTGATTATGTTACAAAAAATTTATGAGCAGATGGCTAATTTCTATGATAGTATTGAAGAAGAGTATGGTCCTACATTTGGTGATAATTTTGACTGGGAACATGTTCATTTTAAATTTTTAATTTATTATTTAGTGAGATATGGCATTGGTTGTCATAGGGATTTTATCGTTTACCATTATCGTGTTGCTTATCGTTTGTATCTTGAAAAATTGGTAATGAATCGGGGTTTTATTTCTTGTTGAGGTAATTTTAGTAAATTTCCGAACTAATTTACTCTTTTATGGAAAGATAATAGTAAATAGCTAGTAATTTTTCTAAATCATTTTTTAATAGTTGGAAATAGCAAATCTTTCTATTGTTTCTTCTTGATAAAAAGGCGATTTTTTATTATAATAAATTGTAAGATATAATTGCAGGTGAGAGTCCTGCCATGTATGTGAGAAAGGAAGAGCCTGAGGGCTCAGACAAAATTATGACTTCAGTTGTTGTTGTAGGTACCCAATGGGGTGATGAAGGTAAAGGGAAGATTACAGACTTCCTTTCAGCGAATGCAGAAGTGATTGCACGTTACCAAGGTGGTGATAATGCTGGTCACACGATTGTGATTGACGGTAAGAAATTTAAGTTGCACTTGATTCCATCTGGGATTTTCTTCCCTGAAAAAATATCTGTCATTGGGAATGGTATGGTTGTAAATCCTAAATCTCTTGTAAAAGAGTTGAGCTATCTTCATGAGGAAGGTGTAACAACTGATAACTTGCGTATTTCTGATCGTGCGCATGTTATTTTGCCTTATCATATCGAGTTGGATCGCTTGCAAGAAGAAGCTAAGGGCGACAATAAGATTGGTACGACAATTAAGGGAATTGGTCCAGCTTATATGGACAAGGCTGCTCGTGTTGGAATTCGTATTGCAGATCTTTTAGATAAAGATATTTTCCGTGAGCGTTTAGAACGTAACCTTGCTGAAAAGAATCGTCTTTTTGAAAAATTGTATGACAGTAAAGCGATTGTTTTCGATGATATTTTTGAAGAATATTACGAATATGGTCAACAAATCAAGAAATACGTGATAGATACATCTGTTATCTTGAATGATGCGCTTGATAATGGCAAACGTGTGCTTTTTGAAGGTGCACAAGGTGTTATGCTAGATATCGACCAAGGTACTTATCCATTTGTTACGTCATCAAACCCTGTAGCTGGTGGTGTGACAATTGGTTCTGGTATCGGTCCAAGCAAGATTGACAAGGTTGTAGGTGTATGTAAAGCTTATACGAGTCGTGTAGGAGATGGTCCTTTCCCAACTGAGTTGTTTGATGAAGTGGGAGAACGTATCCGTGAAGTGGGTCATGAATATGGTACAACAACTGGTCGTCCACGTCGTGTAGGTTGGTTTGACTCAGTTGTGATGCGTCATAGCCGTCGTGTTTCTGGTATTACTAACCTTTCTTTGAACTCTATTGATGTTTTGAGCGGTTTGGATACTGTGAAAATCTGTGTGGCCTATGATCTTGACGGTCAACGTATTGACTACTATCCAGCTAGTCTTGAGCAATTGAAACGTTGCAAGCCTATCTATGAAGAGTTGCCAGGTTGGTCAGAAGATATTACCGGAGTTCGCAATTTGGAAGATCTTCCTGAGAATGCGCGTAACTATGTTCGTCGTGTGAGTGAATTGGTTGGCGTTCGTATTTCTACTTTCTCAGTAGGTCCTGGTCGTGAACAAACAAATATTTTAGAAAGTGTTTGGTCCTAAGAGATTTTTAAGATTTGTTTAAGATAGGTCGGGTATACTATAGACAGTTACAAGAAGACCTCCTAACTTGTTGTAACAAATATCCTAAACTTTTCTTTTTCATAATAATCTCCCTATAGAGTCACCGCATTCGGTGGCTTTTTTTGTGTTGGGATTCATGATATAATAATAAAATCGATAAGTAGGAAAAGAGAAAAGAGATGTATTATACGCTTGAAGAAAAAGAAGTCTTTATGAGGGAGGCTTTGAGAGAGGCTGAGATTGCTCTTGAACACGATGAAATTCCAATTGGTTGTGTGATTGTCAAAGATGGGGAAATCATTGGTCGTGGGCATAATGCGCGTGAGGAATTACAGCGAGCGGTTATGCATGCGGAAATTATGGCTATAGAGGATGCGAACTTGAGTGAGGAGAGCTGGCGCTTGCTGGATTGCACACTTTTTGTGACCATTGAACCTTGTGTCATGTGTAGTGGAGCGATTGGGCTTGCCCGCATTCCAAATGTGGTCTATGGGGCTAAAAACCAGAAATTTGGCGCTGCTGGGAGTTTGTACGATATCTTGACAGATGAGCGTCTCAATCATCGTGTGGAGGTTGAAATAGGAATTTTGGAAGATGAATGCGCAGCTATCATGCAGGATTTTTTTAGAAATAGACGGAAAAAATAATTTTGCTTTTAAAATGAATAGGAATGTGATATAATAAATAGTGGAGCAACAGTTCTGCGTGAAGCGGGTCAGGGGAGGAATCCAGCAGCCCTAAGCGATTTGAATTGTGTGCTCTTTTTTAGTGCACTTTAAAAACCCTTTAAAATCAACACTTTAAGGGGTTTTTGTTTGTCTTGTATAAGAAAAAAAGTCCCATAAGATCTATAATGAAAAGCGACCAAACAACTCATTAGAAAGATTCATATGGAACAATTACATTTTATCACAAAACTACTCGATATCAAAGACACAAATATCCAAATTATAGATGTCGTCAATAGGGATTCACACAAGGAAATCATCGCCAAACTGGACTACGACGCCCCATCTTGCCCTGAGTGCGGAAACCAATTGAAGAAATATGACTTTCAAAAACCTTCTAAAATTCCTTATCTTGAAACGACTGGTATGCCTACTAGAATTCTCCTTAGAAAGCGTCGATTCAAGTGCTATCACTGTTCAAAAATGATGGTCGCTGAAACTTCTATCGTCAAGAAGAATCACCAAATCCCTCGTATCATCAACCAAAAGATTGCTCAAAAGTTAATTGAAAAGATTTCTATGACTGATATTGCCCATCAGCTTTCCATCTCAACTTCAACTGTTATTCGTAAGCTCAATGATTTTCACTTTAAACATGATTTTTCTTGTCTTCCTGAGATTATGTCCTGGGAGGTTGAAACAGTCCGGGGAGTGACTGTTTCAATCGGGAGATGGAGATGAGCTTCATTGCGCAAGATTTTAACAATCTCAATATCATCACTGTTCTTGAGGGTAGAACACAAGCTATCATTCGAAATCACTTTCTTCGCTACGATAGAGTTGTCCGATGTCGCGTCAAAATTATTACTATGGATATGTTTAGTCCTTACTATGACTTAGCTAGACAACTTTTCCCATGTGCTAAAATCGTGTTGGATCGCTTTCACATTGTACAACATCTTAGCCGTGCTATGAGTCGTGTGCGTGTTCAAATCATGAATCAATTAGATCGAAAGTCTCATAAATACAAGGCTATCAAGCGCTACTGGAAACTCATTCAACAGGATAGCCGTAAACTGAGTGATAAGCATTTTTATCGTCCTACTTTTCGTATGCATTTAACCAATAAAGAGATTTTAAACAAGCTTTTGAGCTATTCACAAGACTTGAAACATCACTATCAGCTCTATCAACTCTTGCTGTTTCACTTTCAGAATAAGGAACCGGAGAAATTTTTCGGATTCATTGAGGACAATCTGAAGCAGGTTCATCCTCTTTTTCAGACTGTCTTTAAAACCTTTCTAAAGGACAAAGAGAAAATCGTCAACGCCCTTCAACTACCCTATTCAAACGCCAAATTGGAAGCGACCAATAATCTCATCAAACTTATCAAGCGCAATGCCTTTGGTTTTCGGAACTTTGAAAACTTCAAAAAACGGATTTTTATCGCTCTGAATATCAAAAAAGAAAGGACAAAATTTGTCCTTTCTCGAGCTTAGCTGACTTCAACCCACTACAGTTGACAAAGAGTCTTTAAAATTTTATCTTGTCTAACTTGCTAGATATGTCTGATACCATTTTTTGAGTAACGTGAGAATAAATCTCTAGTGTGGTCTTTGAGTCACTATGCCCTACTCTGTCCATGATGGCAGTCAAGGGAATGCCCAGCTCAGCAAGTAGGGATATGTGAGAATGTCTAAATGTATGTGTAGTTATGTTTTTTTCTATGCCGATTTTTTGACCATGTCTTTTCAATGCACAAATAACCCTGGCATTTGTTATTGGTTCTCCTAGAGTATTGATGAAAATAAAATCTGTATCAAATCCATTTGTCGCATTCTCTATTATTTGCTCTTTGATAATATCTAACACTTTTTGAGGTGCTGTTATAACCCTATCGGACTTGATTGTCTTTGGTGTAGTTCTCTCTTTTTGTCTGAAATCGTATGTATGCTTGATGTGAATAGTCTTTTTAGAAAAATCTATATCTTCCTTGTAGTTTAAGGCTGCCAGCTCTCCATACCTCATGCCAGTAAGAAAAAGAACTTTAGCTATTCGGATATACTTTGTAATTCGATAATCACATAGGGCCTCGTCTTTTAAATTTTGGATGAATAACTTAAACTCTTTTTGGTCTAAGTATTTTGTATTTTTCTTTCTGAGTTCGTCGGATGTAATTACTTTTCTAGGCGTTTCAACAAATAGCATTTCATTTGTATCAATATAATTCATTCTGATAGCAAATTTCATTATCTGATTGAGCTTGAATTTGATTTTAGAAACATAGTTATGAGATCTCCCATCTTGTAATAGTTGATCTATTACTTTTTGTAATAAACGTCTATCAATATTTCTAACTAGGTAGTCGCCCTCTATCTGCTTTAAAATCTCTTTTTTTACATTCTTTGAAGCGTAGACGGTTGAGTTTTTTACGCCGTGTTTCCAATTCTCCTCAAATTCTTCATATAGTTTTTCAAAAGTTATATTAGAAACAGAATGTTGTTTTTCTCCTAACTTTTGTTTTATCTTTTCCTGAAGTAAAATCGCAGCTTGATTTCTTGCTTGGGGAGTTTTTTTCTCCATCGTTACTGAGACTTTTTTTAATTTCTCAGTATATGGATCTTTGTATCTCTCAAAAAATTTATATTTGCCGTTTGGCAATTCTTCCATCCACATTGATTTTACCTCACTTTTTTGATAAAATGGGTATAGTAAAGAGGGCTTTTTTTATTATGAGAATTTCTTGATTACTTCTAAAATTTCATTGGCATAATTTGCGACTTCGAGAGGGGTAGACACCGGGAAGATGCCTTTATCACGGATTTCGATAGTGCTTTTTTTTGAATTTGAACGATAACGTAATACCCATTTTTTGATGTTATCGTCAACCAAAACATTGAAATAGCTACGGTTATCTCTGTAAAATACACGTTCTGGAGAAACTACATCCCTAGCAAGCATTTTAACAACAGTATAAACTTCTAATTCAGCAGGAGTTGTGATAATTTCGTCAGTTACTTCGACAATCTCTTCAGCTTCAGCTTCAACTTTTGGAATATCGGTTGTTACTTTGGTTTCAACGCTTGTATTAAGTGCAGCACTTAATTTTTCATTAACTCGCTCTGTGATGAATTGATTAAACCCTTTCACAATAATGGGAGAAAATGTCGTTAAGATATTTTGAGTAACACGCCCTTCATAGATTTCAGAAGTTAGATATCTGAGGAAGCTATCTGACGGTGTAGTGATATTTTCAGTAAGGAACGCTTTAAGATTGTTGAGGTATTTCAATTCAGAAGCTGATGAAACAATATTATCAATATCAAAATTCTCTTTGTGGAATTTGATGATTTCAGTAAATTGATTTTCTTTGATATCAGTCACATCGATTGTTAAGAATGGAGTTGTGTCCATTTTATTTGGCTCATCTAAATCAGTAAAGAATTTATATTCTCTACCATTTGTCAAGATACCGAATTTTGATTTAGTAGTTACGAAATATCTGAATAGTTGAGAGTCGTGCTTAGTAAGGTTTTCTGTAATTGATTTACATTCAATTAGGATTTGAGGCTCGCCATCCAAAATGATCGCATAGTCGACTTTTTCGCCTTTTTTAATGCCCACGTCGGCAGTAAATTCCGGGACAAATTCAAGTGGATTGAAGATATCATATCCAAGCGCTTGGAAGAACGGCATAATGAAGGCATTCTTTGTTTGTTCTTCATTCGTAATGCTTTGGCTGAGGTCTGCTACACGTTTGCCGACTTGTTTTAAATCGGCTTTTACTTTATCAATTTCCATATTGATACTCCTTTTTTCAATTTACTAATGCTAAATACTCTTCTTTAACCATGATTTCATTTGTCATGGTTTTTAGATTGTAGTAAGACATGAATTTGAGGTAATCAAACTCTGTGGGGTCGTCTAAGTTTTCTAGAGCGTCTTTTACGAGATGATGGATCATATTCCTATCAGCTTCGTTTTCACAGCGTAGACGGGCGTTCTGGTGCTCTGAGCGTGTGTGGTCTTTGTGTCCAAGTTCGTGTAGGGCGACTTGGATTTGTTGTTCAGGAGTCAAGTTGTGGTCAATAGCGAGCACGTTTGTGTCTGGATTGTAGAAACCGCTATTGTGCCAGTTTGAACCGTCGAAGAGACAAAGTTCTACTTGATATTCTTCGCAGAGTTTAGCGAGTGTCATAGTTCTCCTTCGTTATTTATAGACATCTCTGCGGTGGGCGATTTCCACGGCTAGGACGACTAGTTTATCGTCTTGGATATCACAGATGATGCGGTAATTCTCTACTCTGTATCGCCAGTAACCTGCAAGGTTGGCTTTTAGTGCTTTTCCGTGTTGTCGTGGATTGGTCGTGTTTTCAATGTTTTTAGCAAGCCAGGATAGGATTTGTTTTCTGGTTGGGGTATCTAGTTTTTTAAGTTGCTTGAGAGCTTTTTTATCAATATCTAGCCGATACATTAAGCAATATCCTCTCGAGTTAGTCCTAGTTCATCCAAGACCTCATCCATGGTATAAGTAGCTGGGTCGGCTAAATACTCCATATAGGCTTGGTCGGCTGCTCGTGCGTCTTCGATATCTTCCATGAGTGCCATGAAGTCGTCAAAATCCATGGTCGTTGTGTCGATACCGTGTTTGTTTAGGTAGTCCGTAATGTAGGAATTTTTTTCTGTGAAGTTGATAGTGATAGTCATTAGCGTTCTCCTTTGCTTTTGAAGTGGGCGGATAGGACGGATGTAATGAAGTCGATATCATCTTCATTTAGTGGTTTCCCGTCAAATAACATGGTGTTGGCTGCTGCTTTGCGTAAGTCTATGATTTGTCCGTTTACTTGGGCAAATTCATCACTCCCAGCGATAGCAGGGTTATCTGTTCGTCCGAGCAGGTAGTCGGTGGATACGTTGAAATAATTAGCAATTTCTGCGATACGTTCAGCGTTTGGCGTAGAATTTTTTATCTTATAGAGTGTATTTCTACCATAACCTAAGTCTTCTTCTACTTGTCCAAGAGCTTTTCCACGCTTTTTTGCCAATTCTTTTATTTTTTCAAATGTCTCAAACATTGTTAAATCAACCTTTCTAAGACATCACAAAAAAATTTAACAAATTTGGTGTAAAAAGGTTGACTAATTATCCCAAAAGGTGTAAAATGTTTTTTGTAAGTGATAAACAACTAAAAAAACAACTAAGAAATAAATTATAAAAATGTTTTGGCGAACGGTATTTATAGATTTATTGGTGTTTTTATTATGCTTTAATTTTAGCCGATTTGGTGTAAGTTGTCAAGTATAATGCAGAAAAATAGTTACATTTTTAGTTGTTTCTTATTTACAAATAAGTAAAGAGGAGGAACGTGCTGATGGTAAGTATTCTTAAAAATTTAGAACAAGAAAAAGACCACCTTGAAAAAGTCATTAAGGTAGTCAGCGCTGGTGGTAAATTTCTGAGATTGCCATATCAAAAAAGTCACGCTCGATTAGTGAGAATCTGAAATTGATTTCTCAAAATCTTGATAAATTGAGCGAGCAAGTTCAACAAACCACGAATCAGCATTCATGATTTCAAGATGACGAAAGAAACCTGTTTTGGTTTCCAGTTCAGAATCGTGTGCATAACGTAATATTTCTCTAGCAAAGATGGTTTCAAAATCAAAATCTTTACCATCATCGTAGATGTCGCGTTTGCTTGCTTTGAGTAAATATTCTTTAAAAGTCATAAGGTTAACTCCTTTCTGCTTATATTATAGCAGAAAAAGAAGAAAGAAAAAGAAAGGAGAAAATATGCCAGATATCGCAAACGGTCGCGAAAGAGTTATTGCTTTCTTGAAAGAGAAAGGCATTAAAAAAGCAACTCTAGCGGTTGCTTACGGCTTTAAACGACAGGAAGTGACAAACATTCTAAGTGGAACGACTAAAGGTCCACGAGCGAACAGTTTCATTCTTCAGGTTATTGAAGATTATGGGATTGAGTAGGAAAGATTTGAGGAGTAGGAAAATGAGACCAAAACGATATCCGTATAGTGGACAAAAAGAGTCCACCTTTGTAAAGGCAGACCCTGAGTTAGTTGAAAAACTTTTAAGAAACACTAGTTTTCTTGAGTGTTTACAAAAAAAGCCTATCAATTTTCAGATAGACTCAGAAGAATTTAAGCGTCTTAGCTATGAAGCCATTCATGATACTTCTCAAGTAACTCAATAGGAGGAAGGAATAAAATGATTCACCATTATATAACTCACTATGCCAGCAATGGGAAAGATTACGCCGAAGCATGGATTCAAATTGATTTTTTGGGAATGTGCTTTTGTGTATGGAAAAAGCGTACAACCATTGAACGATTGTACGCAAACGAAGATTAGACTTTTTTCCAACCGTTGCCTTTAGCAGATGTCGGAGGGAGCCGATCACCTTTTCCGATAGTTGCGGTATGACCATTAGTAACTTTTCCGCCACGAGGTCCTACCTCTACATAGCGACCAGGTTTCTGATTATCTGTTCCAGGTTTTATTGGAGTATTTGCCATACTATCTCCTCCTTTCTATAAGTTTGAGAAAATCAACGGTACCTGGTATTATTTCGATGGCTCAGGCTATATGCTTTCAGACCGCTGGAAGAAGCACACAGACGGTAATTGGTACTACTTTGACCAATCAGGCGAAATGGCCACAGGCTGGAAGAAAATCGCTGACAAGTGGTACTATTTTGATGTAGAAGGTGCTATGCAAACAGGTTGGGTCAAGTACAAGGACACTTGGTACTACTTAGACGCTAAAGAAGGTGCTATGGTATCAAATGCTTTTATCCAGTCAGCGGACGGAACAGGCTGGTACTACCTCAAACTAGACGGAACACTGGCAGATAAGCCAGAGTTCACAGTAGAGCCAGATGGCTTGATTACAGTTAAATAAATAGAAAGGAAACTTTCTAAATTGTTCTTTCACCGCAGGCTCAGGCTTGCGGTTTTTTTGTTTGCTCAAAAGGGGCAAAAAAGGGGCAAAAGTGTCGTAAACCTCTGTAAAACGATGTAAAAAATCAACTTTGCCCTCGCTTTAAAGCTCTAAATTTCAACGTATTGTGAAACAGTGTAAATTATCGTATCGCCTATAATTGTTGTGTGCTCTTTTTTCGTGCTTTTTCCGAATAAATAAGATAGAATAATCTAGAATAAATGATAATAGAAAAGAGAAAATTATGAAAATTCGTGGTTTTGAATTGGTTTCGAGTTTTACAGATGAAAATTTATTGCCCAAGCGTGAGACAGCGCATGCGGCTGGTTACGACTTAAAGGTTGCTGTGCGTACAGTTGTTGCGCCAGGAGAGATTGTCTTGGTTCCGACAGGGGTTAAGGCTTATATGCAGCCGACTGAGGTTCTCTACCTCTATGATCGTTCTTCAAATCCTCGTAAGAAGGGCTTGGTTTTAATTAACTCAGTTGGGGTCATTGATGGGGATTATTATGGAAATCCTGGAAATGAAGGGCATATTTTTGCGCAGATGAAGAATATCACAGACCAAGAGGTTGTTCTTGAAGTTGGGGAACGTATTGTCCAGGCTGTTTTTGCTACTTTCTTAATTGCAGATGGAGATGCAGCTGGTGGCGTTCGAACTGGTGGATTTGGATCGACAGGGCACTAGAATGAAGATTATCTTTGTACGTCATGGGGAGCCAGATTACCGTGAGTTAGAGGAGCGTTCTTATATAGGATTTGGGATAGATTTGGCACCCTTGTCTGAGATGGGACGGCAGCAAGTCCAGAAATTGAGCAAAAATCCTTTACTCTCGTCAGCTGAAATAATCGTATCTTCTGCAGTTACAAGAGCTTTAGAAACGGCTTCGTATGTGGTCTGTGCTACGGGTCTTCCTTTAAGAGTAGAGCCTTTATTACATGAATGGCAGGTCTATAAAACAGGAATAGAAAACTTTGAAACAGCTAGAAGACTGTTTTTAGAAAACAAGGGGGAGTTGCTTCCTAATAGTCCTATTCAATATGAGACAGCTACGGAAATGAAGTCTCGGTTTCTAGAATGTATGTCTAAGTATCGAGAACATCAGACTGTGGTAGTTGTTGCTCATCGAATGCTCATGCGCCAGTTTGTGCCAAATGAGAAGATTGATTTTTGCCAAGTGATTGAGTGTGAGTTAGAGATATAGAAAGAGGTTTGTCATCGCAAAGAAAAAAGCGACATTTGTTTGTCAAAATTGTGGGTATAATTCCCCTAAATATCTGGGACGTTGCCCCAACTGTGGGTCTTGGTCTTCTTTTGTGGAAGAGGTTGAGGTTGCCGAGGTCAAGAATGCGCGTGTGTCCTTGACAGGTGAGAAAACTAAGCCTATGAAACTGGCTGAGGTGACTTCCATCAATGTCAATCGAACCAAGACGGAGATGGAGGAATTCAACCGTGTGCTTGGAGGCGGAGTGGTACCAGGAAGTCTCGTCCTCATCGGTGGGGATCCTGGGATTGGGAAATCAACTCTTCTCCTACAAGTCTCAACCCAGTTGTCCCAAGTGGGGACAGTTCTCTATGTCAGTGGGGAGGAGTCTGCCCAGCAGATTAAACTACGTGCAGAGCGCTTAGGTGATATTGATAGTGAGTTTTATCTCTATGCAGAGACCAATATGCAGAGTGTTCGTGCAGAAGTGGAGCGTATCCAGCCAGACTTTCTCATTATTGATTCCATCCAGACCATCATGTCTCCTGAGATTTCAGGGGTGCAGGGGTCTGTTTCTCAGGTGCGTGAAGTGACCGCTGAACTCATGCAGTTGGCCAAGACCAATAACATTGCCATCTTTATCGTAGGTCATGTGACCAAAGAAGGAACCTTGGCTGGGCCTCGTATGTTGGAGCATATGGTGGATACGGTGCTTTACTTTGAAGGGGAGCGTCACCACACCTTTCGTATTTTGAGAGCGGTCAAAAATCGTTTTGGTTCCACTAATGAGATTGGGATTTTTGAGATGCAGTCGGGCGGCTTGGTTGAGGTACTCAATCCGAGTCAAGTTTTCCTAGAAGAGCGTTTGGATGGGGCGACTGGTTCCTCCATCGTTGTAACCATGGAAGGGACGCGTCCGATTTTGGCGGAGGTTCAGGCTTTGGTAACACCGACCATGTTTGGAAATGCCAAGCGTACTACGACAGGACTTGATTTTAACCGTGCTAGCTTGATTATGGCTGTTTTGGAAAAACGGGCAGGGCTTCTCTTGCAAAATCAGGATGCCTATCTCAAATCTGCTGGTGGTGTTAAATTGGATGAACCTGCGATTGACTTGGCTGTTGCAGTTGCTATTGCTTCGAGCTACAAAGACAAGCCAACTAATCCTCAGGAATGTTTTGTCGGAGAACTGGGCTTGACAGGAGAGATTCGGCGCGTGAATCGTATTGAGCAACGCATCAACGAAGCTGCTAAACTGGGCTTTACTAAGATTTATGTACCTAAGAATTCCTTGACAGGAATCACTCTGCCTAAGGAAATTCAGGTCATTGGCGTGACCACGATTCAGGAAGTCTTGAAAAAGGTCTTTGCATAATCCGTGACAAATTCTCTTAAAAATGATAAGATAGGAGAAATATTTGACTATCAAATTTTCAAGGAGGGAATCGTGTCGTATTTTGAACAGTTTATGCAAGCCAATCAGGCTTATGTTGCCCTACATGGGCAGTTAAATCTGCCACTTAAACCTAAAACCAGAGTAGCCATTGTGACCTGTATGGACTCACGTTTGCACGTTGCGCAAGCTCTAGGTTTGGCACTTGGGGATGCTCATATTTTGCGGAATGCAGGTGGTCGAGTGACTGAGGATATGATTCGTTCTCTAGTTATTTCCCAGCAACAAATGGGGACAAGAGAAATTGTGGTATTGCATCATACAGACTGTGGTGCTCAGACCTTTGAAAATGAACCTTTTCAGGAGTATTTGAAGGAAGAATTGGGTGTCGATGTGTCAGACCAGGACTTCTTGCCCTTCCAAGATATAGAAGAGAGTGTACGCGAGGATATGCAACTGCTTATCGAGTCTCCCCTAATACCAGACGATGTCATTATCTCTGGTGCCATTTACAATGTTGATACAGGAAGTATGGCAGTCGTAGAATTATAAATACTTCATTTAGAAAGAAAGTGTATGAAGAAAAGCAGTATTTTATTTATTTTTATTTTATTGCTATGTATTGGTTTACAGTATGAAACCATCTACTATACGGACGGTTCGAGGTCAGGTGCGGAATATGGACTAATGGGAGTTTCTATCTTTCTAGCTCTCTTTTACATGATTCCGGCTCTTTATTTTCTCTTCCGTATTGGGAAAAAATGGGAATTGCCAAAGAAGGTTTTGATTCTGTCTTTATTGGGAGGGATGTTCCTTTTAGGCTGGTTGTCTAGTTTTGCTAATACTTATATCCATGATTTACTGGGGGTTCTTTTCCCAGATAGTCCATTTTTAAATGCCTTTGAAAGTGCTATTGTGGCTCCTTTGGTAGAAGAACCCTTGAAATTATTGCCACTTGTTTTTGTTTTGGCTTTGATTCCTGTGCGAAAATTAAAATTTTTGTTTTTACTTGGAATTGCTTCCGGTTTGGGATTCCAAATGATTGAGGATATTGGTTATATTCGTACGGATTTGCCAGAGGGCTTTGACTTTACTATTTCGCGAATTTTAGAGCGTATCATCTCAGGAATTGCCTCTCACTGGACTTTTTCAGGTCTAGCTGTAGTAGGTGTTTACTTGCTTTACAGAGCCTATAAAGGACAGAAGGTTGGCAAGAAACAGGGCCTTATTTTTCTAGGTTTAGCCTTGGGAACTCACTTCTTGTTTAACTCTCCTTTTGTGGAGTTGGAAACAGAGTTGCCTTTAGCGATTCCAGTGGTTACGGCTATTGCTCTCTATGGTTTTTATCATGCTTATTGCTTTGTTGAGAAACACAATGAGTTGATGACCTAGAATATTTTTCAAAAGAATGATGCAAGGGTACAAATATGGTGCCCTTCTTTTATTTTTGATTGAAAAATAGTGCAAAAAGCGCTACAATGGTAGATGGAAAATCTTGTGAAAAGCACAAGTTATACATATATACCGGAGGAAATCATGTCTTTTTCTGATTTAAAGCTGTTTGCCCTTTCTTCTAATAAAGAATTGGCAGAACGTGTAGCGCAGGAGATTGGGATAGAGTTGGGGAAATCAAGTGTTCGCCAATTTTCAGATGGAGAGATTCAGGTCAACATTGAAGAATCAATCCGTGGGAAACACGTCTTTATCCTACAATCAACTAGTTCGCCTGTAAATGACAATCTGCTTGAAATTTTGATTATGGTAGATGCTTTGAAGCGTGCGAGTGCAGAATCTGTCAATGTTGTCATGCCTTACTATGGGTATGCACGTCAGGATAGAAAGGCGAGAGCGCGTGAGCCAATCACTTCAAAACTTGTCGCAAATATGCTTGAAGTAGCTGGAGTGGATCGTTTATTGACCATCGACTTGCATGCTGCGCAAATTCAAGGATTCTTTGATATTCCTGTGGATCATTTGATGGGTGCTCCTCTGATTGCAGATTATTTTGAGCGTCGTGGTATGGTTGGTTCTGACTATGTGGTTGTCAGCCCGGACCATGGAGGGGTGACTCGTGCTCGTAAGTTGGCAGAATTTTTGAAAACATCTATCGCTATTATTGATAAACGTCGCAGCGTTGATAAGATGAATACTAGTGAAGTTATGAACATCATCGGTAAGGTTGAAGGCAAGACTTGTATCTTGATTGATGATATGATTGATACCGCTGGAACGATTTGTCATGCGGCAGATGCTCTTGCGGAAGCTGGTGCTGTTGAAGTCTATGCAAGCTGTACGCACCCAGTTCTTTCTGGTCCTGCTACGGACAATATCCAAAAATCAGCTATTAAGAAATTGGTTGTTTTGGATACCATCTATCTGCCAGAAGAGCGTTTGATTGATAAGATTGAGCAGATTTCAATCGCTCATCTCCTAGGGGATGCTATCGTACGTATTCATGAAAAACGACCACTTTCTCCACTTTTCGATATTGAGAAAAAAATTTAATGACCAAGCCTGAGATGATTCTCAGGTTTTTTCGTCTTTTTTCCGAATAAATAGATAGTAGCGGTGAATCTAGTAAAGCTAGATTTAAAACTGTGATATAATAAAAAGAGAAGAAATATGACTGTACGTCATCATAAGTTTCAGCGACCATCATTTTTGAACAGTGATAGCACTTGAATCGACGCTTTCTAAGGAGAATTCTAGTAGGCATACCAGTCGTTTCAAGATAAGGAATTTTAGAAGGTTTTTGAAAGTCATATTTCTTCAATTGGTTTCCGCACTCAGGGCAAGATGGGGCGTCGTAGTCCAGTTTGGCGATGATTTCCTTGTGTGAATCCCTATTGACGACATCTATAATTTGGATATTTGTGTCTTTAATGTCTAGTAATTTTGTGATAAAATGTAATTGTTCCATATGATTCTTTCTAATGAGTTGTTTTGTCGCTTTTCATTATAGGTCATATGGGACTTTTTTTCTACACAAAATAGGCTCCATAATATCCATAGGGGATTTACCCACTATGGATATTATGGAGCCATTTTACAACAGTGCCTCAAATTCAGATACTGACATACCTAATTGCTGGCTGGCAACCTCAGAAGTCAGAAGACCTTGGCGTACTATGTCTAGGAAGGCAAAAAGTTTCCTTTCTGCCCTTCCTTCAACTTTCCCACGCTCTAGTCCTTGTTCAAGACCTTCAGCCCTAGCAGTTTCCAAGGCATAGTCCTGTGCTAACAAGACTTGTTCTTCTCGCATATGTAGTTGACTAAACATTTTCCTGTCCTCCTCGGACCAGCTCTTGTAGTCCAGCAGTTGATTTGCTTGGGTAATGGCTCGTTGCGGTTGCTGGGTAAAGGGCTTGTTGCCGAAAAACTCCAACCATGGCTTGCGAACCTCGTCCTTGCTGGTTTCTCTGTATTTTTTAATTCCAAGAATGCCATCTTAACCAGATGGTTTTCCTGTCCATTGTTGGTAATCGCCAATACCTCACCTGTTGTGTCTTCGCGCATACTAAAGCTATGAAAAGCCAGGTCATCTGAGAAATAATTACTATCCACGATAGCAATGGCGTAAACAGGAGCGATGTGTTTGTAGCTCTAGTGAGTATCACCTTCTCGCTGACGAATTTTTTCAAGATTTTGATTAACCTGACTGCACAGGTAAGTCCACAAGTGATTGATGAAAAAATTCTGATGATGGACTTGAATCTCAATAATTACTTGAGTACCGTTATCCAACTCCGCCAAGACGTCTATACTGGTATAAAAATCCTGCACCGAGTAAGGCATGGAGAGTAATACGTGAATATCGCTTCCCTCCAAAATGGTCACATTTTTTGCTGGCAAGTCCAGCATATCGCGAATAAATTGACAAGTGATTTCTGGATTGCTGAATATTTTCTTAGCAATCAAATCATTAGTTGGGCTGATGCCCGGATGTCTGAGAATCCTCCTATTCCTCCTTCTATAGTGAGTTGAAATAAGATGTGAATAACTCTATCAGGAAAGTCAAATTAATTTATAGAAATATTTTAGCAGTCAAGGTGTACTATTATAGATTCAATATATTATAGCACATTTTTAAATCTAGGTTTACTAAATTCTCTGGCTCTATCTATTTATTCGGAAAAAGTTTGAAAAATACTTGCTCTAGCTCTTCCCAATGGTATTTTTTGATTCTTTCCTTTATAATGGGTGTATGGATAAGAAAAAATTATTATTGATTGATGGGTCTTCTGTAGCTTTTCGGGCGTTTTTTGCGCTGTATCAGCAGTTGGACCGTTTTAAGAATGCGGCTGGTTTGCATACCAATGCGATTTATGGTTTTCAGTTGATGTTGAGTCATTTGTTGGAGCGGGTTGAGCCGAGTCATATTTTGGTGGCTTTTGATGCGGGAAAGACGACCTTCCGGACAGAGATGTATGCGGACTATAAGGGTGGTCGGGCCAAGACTCCTGATGAGTTTCGTGAGCAATTTCCTTTCATTCGTGAGTTGCTGGATCATATGGGGATTCGTCACTATGAGCTGGCTCAGTATGAGGCGGATGACATCATTGGGACGCTGGATAAGCTAGCAGAGCAGGATGGTTTTGATATTACCATTGTCAGTGGGGACAAGGATTTGATTCAGCTGACGGATGAGCATACGGTGGTTGAAATTTCCAAGAAAGGTGTGGCTGAGTTTGAGGCCTTTACGCCAGATTACCTCATGGAAGAAATGGGCCTCACACCAGCTCAGTTTATCGATCTCAAGGCGCTCATGGGTGATAAGTCGGATAATATCCCTGGGGTGACCAAAGTCGGTGAAAAGACGGGTATTAAGCTCTTGCTGGAGCATGGTTCGCTTGAGGGGATTTATGAAAATATTGATGGAATGAAGACTTCTAAGATGAAGGAAAATCTCATCAATGACAAGGAACAGGCCTTTTTGTCTAAAACACTAGCGACCATTGATACCAAGGCACCGATTGCGATTGGTTTAGAGGACTTGGTCTATAGTGGTCCAGATGTTGAAAATCTTGGGAAATTCTACGATGAGATGGGCTTCAAACAGCTCAAGCAGGCTTTAAATGTGTCGTCAGCTGATGTGTCTGAGAGTTTGGATTTTACTATTGTTGACCAAATCAGTCAAGATATGCTGAGTGAAGAGTCTATCTTCCACTTTGAGCTTTTTGGTGAGAATTACCATACGGATAATTTGGTTGGATTTGCCTGGTCTTGTGGGGATAAGCTCTATGCCACAGACAAGCTTGAGCTGTTGCAAGACCCGATTTTCAAGGATTTCTTAGAAAAAACATCTCTGAGAGTTTATGACTTTAAGAAGGTTAAAGTTCTTTTGCAACGTTTTGGTGTGGATTTGCAGGCGCCTGCTTTTGACATCCGTTTGGCTAAATACCTCCTTTCGACTGTGGAGGACAATGAAATTGCGACCATCGCTAGTCTTTATGGTCAGACTTACTTGGTTGATGATGAAACTTTCTACGGTAAGGGTGTTAAAAAGGCCATTCCTGAACGTGAGAAATTCTTGGAACACTTAGCTTGTAAACTTGCTGTTTTGGTAGAAACAGAGCCTATTTTACTTGAAAAACTCAGCGAAAATGGGCAATTAGAGCTTCTTTATGATATGGAGCAACCTCTGGCTTTTGTCCTTGCCAAGATGGAAATTGCTGGGATTATGGTCAAGAAAGAGACCTTGCTTGAGATGCAGGCTGAAAATGAGCTTGTCATTGAAAAACTGACTCAAGAGATTTACGAGCTGGCTGGTGAGGAGTTTAATGTCAACTCGCCTAAGCAGTTGGGCGTGCTTCTCTTTGAGAAATTGGGACTTCCTCTAGAATACACTAAGAAAACCAAGACAGGTTATTCGACAGCAGTGGATGTTTTGGAGCGTCTCGCTCCTATTGCTCCGATTGTTAAGAAAATCCTGGATTACCGTCAAATTGCTAAGATTCAATCTACTTATGTAATTGGCTTGCAGGACTGGATTTTGGCTGATGGAAAGATTCATACTCGCTATTTGCAGGATTTGACCCAGACCGGGCGTTTGTCTAGTGTGGATCCAAACTTGCAAAATATTCCTGCCCGATTGGAACAGGGGCGCTTGATTCGGAAGGCTTTTGTGCCAGAGTGGGAGGATAGTGTGCTACTCAGCTCTGACTATTCACAGATTGAATTGCGCGTTTTGGCGCATATTTCTAAGGATGAGCACTTGATTAAGGCCTTCCAAGAGGGGGCAGATATCCATACTTCGACAGCCATGCGGGTCTTTGGCATTGAGCGTCCTGATAATGTGACTGCAAATGATCGTCGCAATGCCAAGGCAGTTAACTTTGGAGTGGTTTATGGGATTTCAGACTTTGGCTTGTCTAATAATTTGGGAATTAGTCGTAAGGAAGCCAAAGCCTACATTGATACCTACTTTGAACGTTTTCCAGGTATTAAAAACTACATGGATGAAGTGGTGCGGGAGGCGCGTGATAAGAGCTATGTAGAGACCCTCTTTAAGCGTCGCCGTGAGTTGCCAGATATCAATTCGCGCAACTTCAATATTCGTGGTTTTGCGGAGCGAACTGCTATCAACTCACCTATCCAGGGTTCGGCAGCAGATATTCTCAAGATTGCCATGATTCAGCTGGATAAAGCCTTGGTTGCAGGTGGTTATCAGACCAAGATGCTGTTACAAGTGCACGATGAAATCGTCCTTGAAGTGCCTAAATCTGAATTGGTAGAGATGAAAAAATTGGTGAAACAAACCATGGAAGAAGCCATTCAACTCAGTGTTCCTCTTATCGCAGATGAGAATGAAGGGGCAACCTGGTACGAGGCTAAATAAAAAGGGGGCTAGTCCTCCTTTTTTGTAGTAGAATTCTGCAAACCTTTTCAAAATGTGCTATACTGATGAAAAAGGAGGATTTCTATGAGTCAAGAATTTATCAATCCAAGTGATGGCGTGATTCGTCAGTATCTCGCAACGAGTAAAACCCTTGCTGTGGTGGGTTTGTCTGACCGTGAAGAAACAACCAGTAATCGAGTAACAAAGGAAATGCAGGCTCGGGGCTATAAAATCATCCCAGTCAATCCCAAGGCGGCAGGTGGCGAAATCTTGGGTGAAAAGGCTTATGCTAGCCTCGCTGAAATTCCTTTTCCTGTAGATATTGTCAATGTTTATCGTCGCAGTGAATTTCTGCCCGATGTGGCGCGTGATTTTCTCAAAGCTGATGCCAAGATTTTTTGGGCACAGCTAGGACTTGAAAGTTTAGAAGCGAAAGAGATTTTGCGTGATGGTGGATGTGATGATATCGTGATGAATCGCTGTATCAAGAGAGAACATACTCGCTTGATTGAGGAAGCATAAGAAAAAGGTAGCTGATGGGCTACCTTTTGTGTTATACTCAATGAAAATCAAAGAGCAAACTAGGAAACTAGCTGCGGGTTGCTCAAAACACTGTTTTGAGGTTGCAGATAGAACTGACGAAGTCAGCTCAAAACACCGTTTTGAGGTTGTAGATAGAACT
>ERZ1023389.64-NODE-64-length-20906-cov-464.464054_pt1 | contig 20906 bp, 19 predicted proteins | sample MGYA00380502_ERZ1023389 | MGnify/ENA primary metagenome ERZ1023389 (study PRJEB33173, sample SAMEA4830382) | metagenome | study: EMG produced TPA metagenomics assembly of the PRJEB25223 data set... | reverse complement strand
TTGGACTCAATTCAGTTTAATCAGGCGCTTGATAAATCGATCTACGAAAGCAAAAGTTCGCAAAACAATTTGAATTGAATTTTACAAAAGCGCAGGCCAAAGCAAAACAATTCTCAGAGCGTACTACTCAATATTTGAATAACATAGAGAAAGCGGCAAATACAATTAATAAAACGACAAGCCGTACTTTTTGGGCGGGCATTGTAAGTTCGGGCGGTTCCTATTTATCATCTGGTATTTCTGATGTGATAAAATACGCGGATAGTTATACTGAATTGCAAAACCGTATTCGCTTAGTAACAAATAGCCAAACAGCTATGGTGGTTGCGACAGAATCGGTGTTTGATATTTCTTTGAAAACCAATCAAGCTGTGGGCGCTACTGCACAAATCTATCAACGCTTTGCACAAAATGCAGATAGATTGAATTTATCTCAATTGCAAGTCTCCGAATTAACGGAGACTGTTGCAAAATCTGTTGCAATATCAGGTGCTAGTGCAGGTGCAGCTGAAGCAGCATTAATGCAATTTGGGCAAGCATTAGGAAGTGCAGAATTACGCGGTGATGAGCTTAATTCTGTGATTGAGCAGACTCCAGGTCTTGCTGACGCAATAGCTAAAGGGCTTGGCGTAACAACTGGCGAGCTGAAAAACTTAGCTAAAGCAGGGCAATTGGACATTCACACCGTTATCCAGGCTTTAGTAAAAGCACGAGATACAGTAGATAATGACTTTAATAAACGCGTTAAAACGCTTTCAATGTCTTTTACAAATTTAGAGACATCGATAACTAAGTTTTCAGGTGAAGCAAATAGTGCGTTAGGTATTACGCAAAAACTAGCTACTGGAGTCGATTTTGTTAGCGATCATCTCCAAGAATTAATTATTGGGCTTGGATCGCTGACAGCTGCACTTGCTATCGGTCATCTTAGCAAATACGGCTTAGAACTATTAAAAACGGGTTATGCTAGTGCAAAAAATGCTCTAGCGCATATTGCAGAGGCAAAAGCCATAGCAACAAAAGCTACTGCAATGCGTACAGCGGCTCAGGTTGAAATGGCAAGCTTAAACGCACAATTTCAACTTGCACAATCTGAACAAACACGCTTTGCATTGCGTGAAAGAATGAAAGTGCAGTCAGCGCAAATTATTGCACTTGCACAAGCTGAAGCTACTGCAAAACGTAATCTTGCTACGGCAACTAACATTGCTGCAATGGCGGCAAAAGGTTTGCAAAATGTAATGGCTTTACTTGGTGGGCCTGCTGGCGTAATTGGAATAGCCGCTACATCATTAATTTTCTTTAGCTCGCAAGCTGCACAAGCAAGACAGTGGGCACTTGATACTACAACTGCAAACCAAGGATTAGCAGAAAGTTACAATGAATTAAGTGAAGCTGCATTATCCTTAAAAGTAGAAAAGCAACTCGAAGATATTGAGAAATATTACAAGGAAATCGAAAAAGCTAAAGCTAGTGCAAAATCAAAAAACATTAATGGCGATTTTGATGGTTTCACAGTCGTTAATAGTATTAGTGATAAAGAGTTGGAGCACCTACAAAACGAAATCAAGTCTATCGAAGAAAATGCAAGTTTAGCAGAAAAAGCCCTCGTAAAAATGCTTGCTCCTCTAGCTGAAAACATGTTGCGTTCAGGTAAAAGTCTTGATGATGTCCGACAAAAATTCAAATTACTTGGTATTGATGCAGTAACTGCGAATAATATTATCGCAACTTTACCAAAAAGTTTCTCTGACGCGGCAAACGGTGCAAAGAACGCCACAGATAAAACTTTAGATTTAAAAGATGCAATTGATAAGTTAAATGGTAAATCAACAACGCTTGCTCAAAAATTAGAGGTTGCGAAGTTAAAACAACAAGGGCAAGCAAAATCTGCATATGTTTTAGCAGGTCTTTATGAATTGCTTGGGAAAGAGGGTGCTGAATATAATGAAGTATTGATCGGCATTGCGACAGGAACAATTACCGCAGCTAATGCGGCAGATAAAGCAGTTGGTTTATCTGTTGAGACTTTGAAAAAGATTTTAGATGGTAAAGCTCAACTAGAACAAGATTTCGCCAAAGAAAACGAAATAAATAAAATAGAGACAGGTGTAAAGGAGTCAAAAGGATCTAAAACTGACTATGTAAAACAATACACAGATCAAGTTAGCGAAATGGAAAAACGCCTGTCTGAACTGCGGGCAAATGCGCAAGATATAGCATTATTTGGTCAAACAAGCCAATATCAAGAGGTAAACAAACTTACACAAGATATCGCTGCCAACGCTGAAAAATATGCACATTTTGGTGCTGATGGATTAGCAAAACTCAAGGATATGGCATCCCAGATTGATGCAGCACAGCAAGTAGTCTCTATTAATCAATTTACTTTTGATAATTCTGAAAAACTACGAGCAATGGAGTTTGAATTAACTCTACTTGGGAAAACTCGACAAGAACAAGAGTTAATGCAGTACAATCACCAGCTTGATTTAGAAGCGGCAAGGTTAAAAATCGGGATGTCGCAGGAAAATATAGCCAAACTAGATGAAGAAATTGCCAAACTTAAAGAGCGTCGTGGGATTATTCAGCAACAAGCGGAAGAATCTCGTGGTAGTGCAATTCTTGGTTTTCAGCAAGGAATGAAAACAATTGAAGATCAGGTTTCTGATGTTGCAGGAAACATAAGCAACATTACCGTGAACGCATTTAATGGTATGTCTGATGCTTTAACTGACTTTATCATGACGGGTAAAACTGACTTTAATTCCTTAGCAAAATCAATCATCAAAGATATTGTTCAAATGACGACAAAAATGATTATTTTTGCATCGCTCAAGGCAGCATTTGGAGGAACATCTTTTGGCAAATTTATGGGGTTCTCTGGAGGCGGTTTAGTCCCTGAATTAAAATATACTGGTGGACTTGTTGGATTTGATGAAGGGGGATTTACTGGTATAGGTGGAAAATACACACCAGCTGGTATTGTACATAAGGGCGAATACGTCATAACAAAAGAAGCCACTGCTCGTTTGGGTCGTGGCTTTTTAGATCATCTTAATTACGGTTCTGTTCGTCGTGGTTTTGCTAATGGTGGTGGAGTTGGCGTACCAAGATTGCCTACTATGGCTTATCAACCTAAATCATCAGGGAATATAGCGGTTAAGGTGATTAATAACGGTGAACCGATGGATGCAACGGTAAGCCAACAATCAAGAAATGGACAGCTTGAAATCACCGTGGAATTAGTGCGACAAATTGCGCAAGCAGAAGCGGGAACAATGTTGCAGAAGAATATGCGCCCTGGTGGATTGTTATCTTAGGAGTAAACATGGCATTAAAAACATTATCTTGGTGTCCTCAGCCTAAATACACTGTAGAGGAAGAACCTAGACGAAAAGTGCTTAATTTTGGCGATGGTTATCAACAGCGAATGGTGGACGGACTAAATCCGCTGCTCCGCAAATTTAACCTGACATACAAGCTCAATCACAAAAGTGCGGTCGAATTTGACCGCTTTTTAACGTCGCATGGTGGCGTCACGGCATTTTTCTTTCGTGAATACGAAAATGGCGATTTAATCAAAGTCGTTTGCCCGAAATGGTCAAAAACCGTCACTAAAAGACACACGGAAATCAGCTGCACCTTTGAAGAAGTGGTGTAGTTTTTAGATAAAAAAACAAACCCCGAACACTCGCAATGTTCGGGGTTTTTATTTACCCCTTATTCCAAGTTTAACCAACTAAGGAGCAATTTTGATTAAGTATACACCAAAACATCAAGTTAAGGTAGGTGGAAAAATGAGTGAAAAAGATGCAGGCATTGCAGGGAAAATGCTAGCAAGTGCAGCAATTATTGCAGCGGTTGGTTTTGCCATTGGCGCAGCGTGCTTCGGGATTAGCTTTATTCTATGAAATGCTAGAAGTAATTGATAAGTCTAAGAAAGCGCGCCAATTTGCATACACATTTTTATTTCTGGCTTTTATTTTTGGAATATGTCCAGCTGACTTTTGGCAGCCTTCGAACCGCACGTTATGACGCTTAAAGTGCGGTTAAATTAATAAAGTTTTGAGATGTAGGTCACAAAATTAGAAAAAACTTTGATTAAAAACTTAAATAAATGTTTTGTGTTTCGTAGAATTGGTAAATCAATTAAACCGAGAGGAACCTAAAATGAAAAAATTATTATTGATTGGCGTTATGGTTGCGTTTTTATCTGGGTGCGCCGTACCACAACAAAAGAAAGAAAGTCTAAGTGAAAAATGGGCAAAGCAAGACGAATTAGCCTTAAAGGGTGAAATTACGGATGAGACAGATAAATTCACTGGTGAACGTGAAATAAAGTGGCAGGTATCTGGAATTGTAAGTAGTCAATATACCCAAACTATAGTCCCTGAGAAATTCTCTGTTATAAAGAATAAGAAACAATATAACGAGTTACTTATTACTAAAAAAGGACGATCTCCTGTAAAATGCGACGAAACCCACTGGTTAGTTGATGGTAAAAAATTTAATTTAAAACCGTATAATTCTGGGTTAACAGCGACGCGTGACTTCTATTTACAGTTAAATATTTATCGTCCTACGAATGCCCAACTTAAACAACTGGCAAACGCAAACCAGATTGACATCAAGATTTGTAATAACGAGTATTCTTTCACCCAAAATGAAATTAATGGATTGAAAGAATTAGTTAAAGCAGCCGGATTATAGATAATACCCCTTGACACCCAAGGGGCTTTTTTATTAGTATGTATTTCAAGGCTCGTAACCTTAAAACAAAGCGGAAATCCGCACCCGACAGCATAGCGGTTTTTTTATGCGTAAAATTCAGTACCCTTGTTTGTTTATTGCCATTAAACATTCATTACGCATAACCACATCTTATCTATGCCGAGAGGGCGGAGAATAAAATACCCGAAAGGGGAATCATCCCGGCCGTTCTTTGTTTCGGTTTACGAACCTCTTGGCGACCCTAATTTGTATTGACAGCGGATAGGGTTTTTATTAAACTCAAACTTAAGGTCTAGGGAGTCGAAACCCAATTCCTTGTATTATCAGTTCGCACTTCACTGCGTTAATGTGATTTTTTTATGTCTAATTTTTACCAATGGATAGGTGGGTATGGGAATATTCAATACCATACGCCGTTTAACTGAGCGGTTTTCGAACCACCTATCCGCCATAAAATTCGAAAAGGTATCAGTTATGACAATTCAATCCCAATTCTCTACATTCAATTTTGAATCAAATTCTATCCGCACTTTAGTTATTAACAATGAACCTTGGTTTGTTGCTAAGGACGTGTGTGACACGTTAAAAATATCTAACATAAGTGATGCTTTATTAAAGCTAGATGATGACGAAAAAGCGACTATCGGTTTAACCGACAGTCAGGCTGGAAATGGTGCTCAAAGTATTTCTATCATCAGCGAAAGCGGAATGTACACTTTGATCTTACGTTGCCGCGATGCAGTGAAAAAAGGATCTATTCCACACCGTTTTAGAAAATGGGTTACAGCGGAAGTATTACCTACTATTCGTAAAACAGGCAAATATGAATCGAAAACCACGGTAGATGATCGCACAGGATTACGCAATGCCGTGAATATGCTCGTGAGCAAAAAGGGATTAATTTATTCTGAGGCTTATCATTTAGTCCACCAACGCTTTAATGTGGAATCAATCGAAGATTTAACATTAGAGCAGTTACCGCAAGCGGTGGAGTATGTTCACAGAATCGTGCTTGAAGGTGAGCTTATCACTGAACAGAAAAAAGATAAGTTATTCACCCGTGAATTTACAGAGCATGACCTACAACAGCTCGTTTGGGCATGGTTTGCTTTATTGCGAGGCACGGAACTTTGCCAAGTACTTCATCCCGCATTAAAACAAATTGGTTCGCACTACGCTGCTTCCGTTTATGGCGTGGCTTACGAATATCGCAGTACTCTCCGTCAGGCCCATAACGTATTGACACGCATTACAGAGCAATTTGAATGCGAGCAAGGAAATAACTGGCGCGTATTAAAATACCTTCGAGCCTACAACCCTAAAGCAACAGGATTTCAGCTAGACATTCTCTAAAACACAACAAAATTTGACCGCACTTTGGAAACAGGGTGCGGTTTTTTATTACACAAAACAAAGCCCCAAGTGCGCTAACACTTAGGGCTTTTTTTATTCCAACTTTCCGTACAAGAAGGAACAAACATTGAATGAATGATAAACGATTTACTTTTAAATTTCTAGGAGTTCTTATGGAAGCAATTAATACCACACCAAAAGAGATTCGGAAAACGATGTGGACTGCCGCAGCAATTTTGTTTTTGTTTGCTTTTATTTGGAATTTGCCAGAATTAATTACGGTTATTCGGTGGTGGTAATATGCCTAAACCACTACCAACAGAAATGCGCTCAGACCTATTTAAACTTGAGCAAGGCGCGTTATTAGAGCTTTGGGAAATTGACTTGCGCCATATCTCAAGCAACGCTGATCCTGATGTTAAAGGCGAGATCTACCGTTTCCACAACGGCGTAAGCCAAACCAAGGAAAATATTTGGTGGCAAGGTAAAGAGTACCAAGCCTACCCGATAAAAGCGGACGGTTTTGAGATTAGCGGACAAGGGCCAAGCAACCGCCCAACGCTTGCGGTATCAAACCTCTACGGCATTGTAACCGGCATTGTTGCATACTTTGGGCAAGGTGTAGGCGGCAAGGTAACGCGCCATCTTGTGCCGGCGGAATATTTGGACGCAAAAAACTTTCCTGGCGGTGTAAATTCAACGGCAGATCCAAGACAAGAAAGTGTAAGTTACTACATCATTGAGCAATTAAAATCACTTGATGATGAGCGTGCTGTCTTTGAGTTGGCATCACCGGCGGAAACAGATAACGCAAAAATCCCGTTATTAATGATTACATCCGATACTTGTATTTGGCAATATCGCTCCCCTGAGTGCGGTTATACCGGTGGTCCGGTGGCTGACGAATTTGACAATCCAACAAGTGACAAAAAAAAGGATAAGTGCTCACACTGCATAAGAGGTTGTAAATTGCGCTTTGGTGAAAATGCGGTTTTGCCTTTTGGGGGATTCCCGAGCACGACACAATACGGTAACTAATTATGATTGATGACAAGTTAAAACAAGAGATATTGGCACACGCCGAACAATGTAAACCGCAGGAATCTTGCGGTTTTGTTGTTTTTGATGGCAAGCAAAATATCTATACCCCGTGCGTCAATGTATCGCCCGACCCGATCAATTATTTTGAGATTGCGCCGGAAGAATTTATCGCAGCGGAAGAGGTCGGGCATATTGTTGCCCTAGTCCACTCTCACCCCGATAGTGGCGAGGAAAAGGGATTGCCCTACCTCTCAACAGCCGACCGTGAATGCCAAGTGCGGTTAGATTTGGATTTTTGGCTGGTTGTTGGTGGAGAGATTAAGCGGTTTCGCAACATCCCACCACTACTTGGGCGACAGTTTGAAAACAACAAACAAGACTGCCGCAATATCGTGTTAGACAGTTACATGCTTGCCGGCGTTGAATTACCGGACAAGTCTGAGTACGCCTTTGATTGGTTTGAATCCTCTAACCTATACGAGGATGGTTTACAGAGATGCGGATTTTACAAGCTAATGCAAGAAGATGATGCGCAGCTTGGCGATGTCGTCTTAATCCAAGTTGGCGCTGATGTGGCGAATCACGCCGGCATTTATCTCGGCAATCAAACGATATTACATCACAGCCAAGATCGCTTATCGGCTCGCGTGCCTTACGGTGGATTTTGGCTCAATAATACGCACTCAGTATGGAGATTTAAAGATTGGTACAAGTTAAATTTTACGGCAGTCTTAAACGATTTGCAGATGAGCCGTTAGAGCTAGAGGTTAGCAATTTTAAAGAACTGATGAGTGGATTGCTAACGCAGATTAAAGGATTGCGCCAACACTTACGGCACGGCTATTACAAGGTGCGCGTAGGAAGTAAATATCTCTCTGAGGAGAGATTAAAGGCAACCCCTCTTGCTGAGTTAAGAGATGGTTGCATGGTCCATTTTACACCAGTGATATGTGGGGCTGGTAAAGGGGTGAGTTTTGGTCAATTTATTTTGGGCGCTGTATTAATTGCGGCTGCATTTTGGACTGGAGGTGCCTCTATAGCAGCATGGGGTACTGGAGCGACAATGATGGGAGCAATGGGTGCCTCACTTTTACTCACGGGCGTAGCCGGGTTGTTAACAAAAATGCCCGATATGAACAATAAATACAATGAGGGCGAGAAAAAACAAAGCACCTCGTTTAGCAATATCAAAAATTTAACGCCACAAGGGAGACCAATCCCTTTGCTGTACGGAAAAATGCTAACAAGTCTTGTGCTTATATCGCAAGGGATTGAAACGTTTGATGACATGATAGACACAAAAGATCAGACGAAGAAAAACTCAAGACCATTCTTTTTTGGAAATTAATTTAGGGATTTGTTATGGGTGGTAGATCAAAAGGTGGCGGCGGACATACCCCGCACGAGGCGCCTGATTCTTTGCGCTCGGCTCAAAAATTGCGCGCAATCGGTTTAATTTCGCTTGGCCCAATTAAAGGGCCTACAAACAAATGGAAAGACACGTATTTTGACAATACACCAATCCAAAATGCAAACGGTGTAGATGATAATGATGCCGGTAGTTTTAACTTTAAAAACACGGAGATCCAGTACAATCTAGGCTATCAAGACCAAAAGCCATTAGATGGATTTGAGGCGTCTGAGCGTGAGGTATCGGTCGGAGCAGAGGTAAAACAGCAGCACCCAATTACGCGCTCAGTCATAGACCCTGACGTAACGCGCTTACGCCTGACGATCGGCGTAAATGCGTTAATCTCACAAAACGATCAGGGCGACACAAACGGCACGTCTGTTGACTTCCAAATTTTGGTTAACAACACACCGCGCGGAACGTATCAGATCGTGGGTAAATCGTCATCCCGATTTTACCGTAGTTACATCATAGATGATTTACCGCCAAGGCCATTTACGGTTACTGTCAAGCGATTTACTGCGGATAGCAAATCTCAACGCTTACAAAATGGCACGCATTGGGTAAGTTACACTGAGATTATCGACACAAAATTAAGCTATCCAAATATGGCTATTGTAGGCATCAAGACCGATAGCCGATACAACCCAAATTTCCCAAACATCAACTTTTTGCTGTATGGCCGCATTATCAAAATCCCAACAACGTACAACCCAGAAGCAAGAACTTACGCCCCTGGAATCTGGAAAGGTGATTGGAAATTAGGTTGGACGAATAACCCGGCATGGATTTTTTACGACTTAATCACTAATAAATTGGCTGGCTTAGGTCAGCGTATTGGCGATTATGGGATTGATAAATTCCAGCTTTACGAGATTGCAAAATATTGCGATGAGTTAGTCGATGACGGCTACGGTGGCAAAGAGCCTCGCATGGTGTCTAACTTATGGCTCACCGAGCAACGTGAGGCATACAATGTACTGTCTGATATGGCGTCCGTTTTCCGCGCGATCGCAGTTTGGGACGGCACACAATTTACCGCAATCCAAGACCGACCGGCTGACCCCGTTTGTTTGTACTCTCAATCAAATGTAAAAGACGGCAAATTTACCCGTCAATACGCCGCAGGTAAGGCGATTTTTACCGCCGTTGAGGTTGAGTACGCGGACGAGCGCAACATGTACCAAAAAGCGATTGAGTACGTTGCCGATGATGGCATGATTGCCCGTTACGGCTACAACGTCAAAAAGATGACAGCTTATGGATGCACCTCACGCGGTCAGGCTCATAGATACGGTAAATGGGTGCTTGAGACATCACGCCTTGAGCAATGCACGATTACCTTTGCGGTTGGCCGACAAGGATTAATGCACCTACCCGGTGATATTATCGAGGTTGCCGATAATAGCTATGCCGGCAAAGTTTTAGGTGGCCGAGTTGTTGCAATCAGTGGTAAAAAGGTAACGTTAGATCAGCCCGTAGAGATTAAGGGTGAGAGCTATCTAAACTATATCACCGCTGACGGTTTGGTAAAAATCAAAATTAAGTCGGTGGACAAGGCTAATCCGGCAATCATTGATCTTGATAGTGTACCGCAAGGGTTGAGTGTTTTTGATAACTGGGTACTTAAATCAGGCGTAGTATCAACGCAACTCTACCGCGCTTTGGGTATCACCGAAAATGACGACGGAAGCTATACCATTACCGCATTACAACATGAGCCACAAAAAGAGGCGATTGTTGATGGTAGTGCGAGTTTTATGCCGTCGGCTACCACGGCTCATGGCGCAGGAGTTAACAAACCTGCCAATGCCGATGTGAGCTTTGGTGATGGCGGCGTTAAATTAACGTGGACGACATCAACAAATCATGGTGCGGTCAAGTATGACGTCAAATTATACCGTAACGGCAATCTATACAGCACTCACTTAGACTTGGATAGTCCGGAGATTAGTTTTGATAATCTCCCGAACGGAAGATATACGGTAGAGATACGCAGCAAAAACCGCGCAGGTCAATTATCCGATCCAATAACTCGTACATTTGAGATTAATCTCAACATCCCTCGATTTGTGACTAAATCACTATTGTTTGCGATTGAGCTTGATTGGGATTTGCCAAAGACAGCAACTGTTGGTAACTATACTGAGGTTTGGCGCAGTACCACTAATGACATCAGTAAAGCGGTTAAAGTGGCAACCTTGCCATATCCACAAAATAACTATGTTATGAGTGGCGTGCCGTTGAGCGCGGAGTATTACTTTTGGTTGCGCTGCGGCGATAAAAACGACAACAAGGGCGAATTTACCGCCGCAGTATTTGGTGAGGCTGACCACAACCCGGATAATCTACTCAATGCAATTGAGGGCAAAATCACTAAATCACACCTTGGACAAGAGTTGATTAACTCGCTCAAAAATGATGTGAATAGTGCGGTGTCCGCCGAAACGCAAAAACGCCATGCTGCATTGATTGCGGAAGCAAACAGTCGAGTAAAGGCTATCCAAGACGAGAGTATTAAGATCTCTAAAAAAATCGAGGCTGAAACACTCAAGGCGGCGCAGGGGCTACAGGCTGAAATTAATGCACGTGGAACGGCAATCCAAAAACTTGAACAAGTTGATAACCAACAAGCGAAAGCCATTGAGCAAGTTACTGCAAAAGCGAATAGTGCCTTAAGTGGGATTGAGGTGGAGCGAGAAGCTCGCATCGCCGCAGACAATGCTGAATCAAAAGCGCGTGAAATCCTCACTGCTAAAATTGGACAACATGAAAGCTCAATCAATCAGATCAACCAAACGATTGTGCGAGATCGTGAAACCAGTGCACAACAGGTTGCAACACTTGAAAGTGCGGTTAGAAATATCCGTGTTGGTGGTCGTAACTACTTGTTGGATAGCTCGTTTAAAAATGGCAAGTGGTACAAATCTCAAGGAGGCGGATCAAAGGCTACGATCGATGTTGATAATGGCGTATTGACTATCAGCTCCGATAACGCTACCTGGAAGCAATATCAAATCAACGGATATGCGCACAAAGGGGGGCTGAATGAGCTTGTTGATGGCGCAAAAGTTACTATATCGTTTGAAGTGATGACACCTGACGATAATACCGACGGCGTAATCAAGTATTGGATGAATATGCGTGCTGACCGCATTGATAATACTCATGGTGGATCAACAAATCCGATTGTGATTAATCAAACTGCAGCACCAAGTAAATGGAGTCGGGTGAGTGTCACAGGCATTGCTATCCAGCCGACTAACTTTAGAGGGTGGCGGTTTATTCTTGGTGTATCAACTCCGGGGACTGTTAAATTTCGCAACCCTAAACTGGAGGTTGGTAACGTTGCTACAGACTGGACACCGGCACCGGAAGATTTAGATCAGTCTGAGTTAATTAATGCAAAATTTGTGGATATCCGTCAAGTTATTACCAGCGAGACGGAGGCGCGAACAGTTTGGCAAAATAATGCAATCTCTCGTATTAGTGGCGTAGAGAGTAACATTGCAAATATCCAACGCTCAGTTACATCAGCAACAAAGAGCATAAGCGAGGTCAGTCAAAACTTAAACGCTAAGATTGATAATATCAAAATTGGTGGTCGTAACTACTTGTTGGATAGCTCGTTTAAAAATGGCAAGTGGTACAAATCTCAAGGAGGCGGATCAAAGGCTACGATCGATGTTGATAATGGCGTATTGACTATCAGCTCCGATAACGCTACCTGGAAGCAATATCAAATCAACGGATATGCGCACAAAGGGGGGCTGAATGAGCTTGTTGATGGCGCAAAAGTTACTATATCGTTTGAAGTGATGACACCTGACGATAATACCGACGGCGTAATCAAGTATTGGATGAATATGCGTGCTGACCGCATTGATAATACTCATGGTGGATCAACAAATCCGATTGTGATTAATCAAACTGCAGCACCAAGTAAATGGAGTCGGGTGAGTGTCACAGGCATTGCTATCCAGCCGACTAACTTTAGAGGGTGGCGGTTTATTCTTGGTGTATCAACTCCGGGGACTGTTAAATTTCGCAACCCTAAACTGGAGGTTGGTAACGTTGCTACAGACTGGACTCCCGCACCGGAAGATACCGATAGCACTATCAGCGCAGTATCCGCAGACTTAACGAGTTATAAACAAGCACAAGCCACAAAAGAGCAAGCAACCGCTCAACAAATCAGCGGTTTAACTACTCGAATGGCGAATGCCGAAAGCGGAATATCAAAGGTTGATAAAGCGGTATCTGACGCTAAATCATCGACAGCAACTCAGTTAAATCAGTTAAGTGCTGCATTTCGCAAGGTTAAAACTGATTTAGATGCAAAAATCGAAGAGGAGAAAATGGCGCGAGCGAATGCGGACAGGGCGGAGGCAGAGAAAACTGCGACAATGACAAGCCGTGTTGCAAATGCCGAATCTAAAATCTCTCAAGTCAGCAAAACCGTAGCGGATGTCAGCGGTAAGTTGTCATCGACACACACCATTAAAACGCAAGTAGTCGGTGGTGGTCGTACCGCAATTGCCGGCATTGCCCTCGGCGCATCAAGTGACGGCAAAACGGCAGAAAGCTCCGTCATTGTCATGGCTGATAAATTTGGCATTGTGGCTAATGCCAATGATAGCAATGTTAAGCAGGTCTTTAGCGTTGCTAACGGTCAAGTCGGTATCCGTGGCGATTTGGTTGTTGCGGGGAGTGTTACCAATGATAAGTTGAGTAGCGGTAGTGGTGCTAATTTACTGACAAATCCGATTTTTGCTAATCCTACAAATGGCGTACCTTACGGATGGAACCCTGAAGGTAATGCACCCAATGCAAACCGAGAATGTAGGCAAGATCCTGACTGGGGGCTTAAGGCAAATGGGTACTTGCCAAATGAAAACGTGTTGAAGTATTGGACCGCCAATGATGCAGGTGCAGCAACTTATTTTGGCGTAGTCCAAAGAGTGCCTGTAACTGCAAACAGATGGTATATGGCATCGGCTTATATGGGCAACCATCGGTCATCAAAAGTTGAGCTAATCATACAATATGTAAATAGCAATAACGTGGCAAATGGTGTTATCCACCTTACTGCAGGCACAGGATATTTATTTGGTGGCATAAATAACGCAGAACGAGCTAAGATAAAATTTAAAGCGCCAGTAGATTGTGTGGCGATTAATTTTTATTTACGCAAAACTGCGACACAACAAGGTCAAGCAAATAGCTATATGTTCGTTGCTCGCCCAATGCTCGAGGAATGTACTGAGTACACAACCGAACCTAGCCCTTGGGCAAATGCGGGAGTAACAGCAGTACACGGCGGAAGCATTATTGCTAACACAATCCGTGGCGACCATATCCAAGCCAATCAGGAGATTAGAACTCCAAGAATATCAGGTGGGGAGATTGATATAAGTGGCAATGACGGAATTTTGAGGGTTGGCCGAACAGGTAATTTCCTCGTTCGAGCAAGTTCTCAGAATAGGGGGCTTGTTATGAATAATGACCAGATTATTGTTTATGATGAGCGCGGTAATGTACGGGTTAAAATAGGTCGATTATGATTTTTACTATGCTTGTGATAATAGCCATAACATTACTGTTATGGCTATTCTTTTTAAAAAGAGGAAAAGCTAAAGTGTCATCTCAAGGAATTCAAACCTTTGATAATGTTGGGAATGTTACATTTTCAACTGAGAATAGATTATTTAGATATATTGGATATCGTGATTTACCAATAGGTAATTTCAGCATATCTGTTAACTCGAATGGGCAGGCAGTATTTATACCCATCATATTAACATCAAATAACGAAGAATTATCGCATAGAGTGGCGATAAGTGTCGATATACCGTATATATCAAATGGTCGAATAAGTGGTAATACTTTTATGGGGACGGTTAAATCACCTATGGATTTTCGTTATGAGGGAAACCTCAGAACTAAACCATTAATCAGAATTTTTTATGGAGTCTATTAATGTTCGGATTTGCAGGATTTACAGATGTAAATGACGGATTTTTAAGCATGTCATTACAAAGACGAGGGAACGCCATTTTTAATGGTAATCTTGCTGAAATATCTGTAGCAGATAATGATATTGTTGTGATATCAGGCTGTAATGGTGATGTAGCCCAGCTTAAAAAAGTTGGTGGCAAAATCATTCTATATAGTCCTAATGCAACATATATAGACTATATGATATTCAACACGAGTACAGCAAAAAGTAGCGGATACGGGGTAGAGACCTATGATAGTAATGGGCGAGTTATATTTTCGTCCAATCATAAATTTCTCCGCCCTATAAAAGGCATTGATACAAATTTAAATAAAGGCGTTTTTATCGAAACCCAACCATCAGGCAGTAAATATGGAGTTATTTTGTCAAATTATGGGTTTGCCTTGAATATTAACCCTGATTTTTGCCGACGTGTAATCCGTAGCGTTAGACTGGATGGGAATATCAAATTTAGTGTTGTTAATTATGATGACCGTGGAGCAGGGAGAATCGGGATGAGTTACAACGATAATTCCTACTTTTTTAATGCAATTATTGTAGATATAACTAACTATTAGGAATAAAAAATGAAATACATCACAAAACAAATCGAAGATGCCCGTACGGGTGCAATATCAGAACATCACATAGTGACAGGGCTGCAAGTTGATTATGTAAATCATAGTACATTTGTGACCATCTCGTCTTATGTGTCAAAAGTCAAAAAGGACGAAGGGAAAGAATCACTATCGGTGAATACCTTTACAATTCAAGCCGTTCCAGACTGGGATAAAATTCCTTATGAATGGGCGTTAAATGAATTAGTTAAAGCTCAACCAGAAGATTTTACGCCAGAGGCATATATTGGTTACATTAGTCCTTATTTGTTTGCTGGAGGTAAAGTCAAAGAAGCTACGGAAGCTAAATGATGTATAATAAAAAACATTATTGCACGGGGCTGAAAAATGCCCCTGAAAACATCAATTCGTGCTGCCATCAGCACGACAGAGATTATGGTGTAAATAGCAAGATAACCAGACAAGAGGCTGACAGGCGATTGCGCGAATGTTTGATTTCGCAAGATCGCCCTATTTTTGCTTGGTTTGTTTGGATTGTGGTGAGATTATTCGGCTGGTATTTTTTTAAGCATAAAAAATACAGCTAAATAACTTATTTTTGATAAATAACAAAACGGCGGGTGATTCCGCCGTTGTTATTTAATTAAAAAGAGATTCAACTTTTGATATATCGGCTTTATATGCTGATGTATATGTGCCTTTAACATTTTTAGATTTGTGATTTAGATCACAGTTTTGCGTGTGAAGATATATATAGAGAGAGGTTAATAGATGTGTCGTTTTGATGTGTCAATTTTGTGTCAGTGATAAGCATCTGATGACTGTGTTAGACTGCTAATCGCTATAGTTTTTTATAAGACAAGTGGCGTAAGGCATTGTTTTTTAATAGTTTATATAATAGCTCGCAAATATGGCATTCAAGAGGTCGTCGGTTCGATCCCGATTATCTCCACCAAATTAATAAAGCAAGGTTATTTACCTTGCTTTTTTATTATCAATAATCAATATCTTAGCGAATTTTAACAAAAATAAAAACTAAAGCGTGCTAGAATAGTGCGCTTTTTTATTACATTGTTCGAAACCATATCAAGGAATAATTATGCGTCCAAATAATCGAGAAAATAATCAACCCCGCCAAATTAAAATTACCCGTAACTACACCAAGCATGCTGAAGGTTCTGTGCTTGTTGAATTTGGGGACACCAAAGTGCTTTGTACTGCAACAGTGGAAGATGCTGTACCACGTTTCTTAAAAGGACAAGGGCAAGGTTGGGTAACGGCTGAATATGGAATGTTGCCACGTTCAACACATAGTCGTATGCAACGTGAGGCGGCTAAAGGTAAACAAGGCGGACGCACAATGGAAATTCAACGCTTAATTGCCCGCTCTTTGCGCGCCATGGTGGATCTTAAAGCACTGGGTGAACGTGCGATTACTTTAGATTGCGATGTTATTCAAGCGGATGGCGGCACACGAACTGCATCCATTACTGGTGCTGCAGTCGCATTATGTGATGCGATCAACAGTTTAATTGAGAATGGCACGTTAAAAACTAACCCCATTAAAGGGCTAGTTTCGGCAATTTCTGTAGGGATTGTTGATGGGCAAGCTGTTTGTGATTTGGAATACGTGGAAGATTCTGCAGCGGAAACCGATATGAATGTTGTGATGATGGAAGATGGTCGCATGATTGAGGTGCAAGGCACTGCAGAAGGCGAGCCATTTAGCCATGAAGAATTATTAACATTATTAGATTTAGCGAAACAAGGCTGTAATCAAATTTTCATCGCTCAACGCGAAGCGCTAGGCTTATAAACACAGCTTATAGGAGTTAAAAAATGGAACAATATAAACGCGATTTTATCGAATTTGCTTTAAGCCGAAATGTATTGAAATTCGGCGAGTTTACTTTGAAATCGGGGCGTAAAAGTCCGTATTTCTTCAATGCAGGTTTGTTCAATACGGGGGCAGATTTAGCGCGTTTAGGCGAGTTTTATGCTGCGGCAATTCAAGCAAGTGCGGTAGATTTTGATGTGGTTTTTGGCCCCGCTTACAAAGGCATTCCAATTGGCACTTCAGTTTCGGTGGCGTTATTTAATCGTTATGGTATTGATAAACCCCTGTGTTTTAATCGTAAAGAAGTGAAAGATCACGGAGAGGGCGGCAATTTAATTGGTAGCCCATTGCAAGGAAAAATTTTGCTTGTGGATGACGTGATTACGGCTGGCACTGCAATTCGTGAATCTATGGAATTAATCAGTGCAAATCAGGCAGAGCTTGCGGCGGTATTGATCGCTCTAAACCGTAAGGAACGAGGAAAAGGCGAGCTTTCAGCAATTCAAGAAGTTGAACGTGATTATCAATGCCAAGTGCTATCAATCATTGATTTAGATGATTTGATGCAATTTATCGAACAAGATCCTCGATACAGTAGCCATTTGCCAGAAATGCGTGCTTATCGTGCCGAATTTGGCGTATAAAACTTGAGAAATAAATTTTTGTTATCATTATAAATAACATTATAAAAATAACCGCACTTTGACTTAACAGAGGAAAGAATGAATTTTATTGGAAAAATTATAGGCGTATTTTTAGGTTGGAAAGTTGGTGGATTTTTTGGTGCGATAGCTGGGCTCATTCTAGGTTCTATTGCAGATAAAAAATTGTATGAGCTTGGCTCGGTAAGTTCTAGTTTCTTTAAAAAGAAAACAACGCGTCAAGACTTGTTTATGCAAACCACCTTTGCGGTGTTAGGGCATTTAAGTAAATCGAAAGGGCGTGTAACAGAAGAAGATATCCAATTAGCTAATCAATTAATGATTCAGCTTAAACTGGATGATGCAGGGCGTAAATTAGCGCAAGATGCATTTCGTCGTGGTAAAGAATCTGATTTCCCAATTCGCCAAGTTATTCGTGAATTTCGCATTGGTTGTGGGCAACGTGCTGATTTATTGCGAATGTTCTTACAAGTGCAAGTTCAAGCGGCTTTTGCCGATTCAGAACTTCACGAAAATGAGAAAGAAGTGCTTTATGTGATCGCTGAAGAACTTGGGCTTTCTCGTATGCAATTTGAACAAATGATTGCGATGGAAATGGCTGCTCGAGCTTTTACTCAAGGCGGTTTTTATCAGCAATATCAACAAGATGCATATCAAGGTGGCTACCAATATCAGCAACAAAATAGTGGTGGTTACCAACATGCTTCTGGCCCAACGTTAAATGATGCCTATAAAGTATTGGGTGTGACTGAGTCCGACGAGCAAAACACGGTTAAGCGTGCTTATCGTCGTTTAATGAATGAACACCATCCAGATAAACTCGTGGCGAAAGGTTTACCGCCAGAAATGATGGAAATGGCAAAAGAAAAAACTCAACAGATTCAAGCCGCTTACGATTTAATTTGTCAAGCAAAAGGCTGGAAATAGTGCGTGTTATTCTTGCGCCTATGCAAGGGGTTCTAGATCCCTTTGTACGCCAACTTCTCACCGAAGTGAATGACTACGATTTATGTATAACAGAATTTGTTCGCGTAGTTGATCAACTTCTCCCTGAAAAAGTATTTTATCGTTTATGCCCTGAATTAAAAAATCAGGGCTTTACTTCTTCTGGCACGCCTGTGCGAGTGCAGTTGCTAGGGCAGAATCCAGAATGCCTTGCTGAAAATGCGATTCGTGCGATAGAACTTGGTTCTCATGGCATTGATTTAAATTGTGGTTGCCCTTCTAAAACAGTGAATGGCAGCAATGGTGGTGCGGCATTATTGAAACAGCCTGAATGGATTTATCGTGCCACTCAAGCCTTACGCCAAGCCGTGCCAAGTGAATTTCCCGTTAGTGTAAAAGTGCGGTTAGGCTGGGATGATATTTCTCAAGCCTTTGAAATCGCTGATGCGGTAGAGCAAGGCGGCGTAACCGAAATTACAGTTCATGGACGCACAAAAGCTGATGGTTATCGTGCTGATCGAATTAATTGGAAAAAAATTAGCGAAGTCCGAGAGCGTTTATCCATTCCAGTTATTGCTAACGGAGAAATTTGGCATTGGCAAGATGGTCAAGATTGCTTATCTCAAACAGGTTGTCAGGATTTAATGGTCGGACGAGGCGCGTTGAATATTCCGAATTTAAGTCATGTTCTGAAATCAAATGTAGAAAAAATGCCTTGGTATGAGATTCAAAAAATCTTGCAAAAATACGCGAATGTTGAAAATGAATATGACAGTGGTTTTTATCATGTGGCACGAATTAAACAATGGTTACGTTATTTGAATAAGGAATATGATGAAGCGAACCAAGTGTTTGATAAGATTAAGACCTGCCAAACTGCTGAAGATTTGAAATTACGGTTAAATGATAAATAAAAAACCTGCTAATCAGCAGGTTTTCTTTTTCTAAATTATTTAAAAATTCACCGCACTTTTTAATTTTTTCAGTGCATTAGTTTCTAATTGACGAATACGTTCCGCAGATACATTATATTTTGCTGCCAAGTCGTGCAATGTAGCTTTGTTATCATCTAACCAACGAGCTTTGATAATATCCTGACTACGCGCATCTAGACTTTGTAGTGCCGCACCTAATTGCTCGGTTGCTTGGCTTTCAAAGTTTTCATTTTCAAGCGCTGCTGCGAAATTAGAACTTTTATCTTCCAAATAAAGGGCTGGAGAATAGGTCTCTGTTTCTGCATCATCAGTAGGTAAATCAAAACCGACATCGGCACCGCTCATACGCGATTCCATTTCGATCACATCTTCTTTGGAAACACCCAATTCATTTGCGACCATATCAACTTCATTTTCATTGAACCAACCTAAACGTTGTTTAGTTTTACGTAGGTTGAAAAATAATTTACGTTGAGCTTTCGTGGTTGCGACTTTTACGATACGCCAGTTACGAAGAACATATTCGTGGATCTCTGCTTTAATCCAATGCACAGCAAATGACACCAAGCGTACACCAACTTCAGGGTTAAAACGTTTAACCGCTTTCATTAAGCCGATATTGCCTTCTTGGATTAAGTCAGCTTGTGGCAAACCATATCCAGAATAGCCACGTGCAACATGGATCACGAAACGAAGATGCGACAAAATGAGTTTTTTCGCTGCATCTAAATCCTCGTGATAATACAAACGTTCTGCCAATTCCTTTTCTTCCTCTGCGGTCAGCATCGGATATTCATTTGCTGCACGAATATAACCTTCGATACTGCCTTGAGGAACTAACATCATTTGTGTTTCTTTATCCATCGTTTCCCTTCTTTATTTTGGCTTTTGCCAATCAATGAGCCTAGTTATAGCACAATAAGCTATCTTATTGAACCAATTTGTTAATAAGACAGATTTTATCAATTGAAAGTTCAATTATTTTTAAATAATTCTGATTAATTAGCAAAGTGGAATTAAAGTTAAATTAAGATTTTCATCAATGACTTTGAATAGTAGATCGATATTCGGATGTTTGCCTGGATTTGCTTTAGCATCTTCTACGTGTTCTGCAAACCATTCAACACCTTGTTGTGCGGAAGTGCGGTTTAATTTTCCGTTAAATTTTTCAGCCAACGCATTATAAAGGCGAAGCGAACCTAATTTACCTTGTATTGCAGGAATGTTATGGATAATAGTTTCTCCATTCATCACGTTCAAACCCGTTAGATGATCGATTTTGGGCAAGATTTCTAAAATTTCTTTAAAGTTCATTGTTTATATCCTTAGTTTATAAAATTACGTGATAATTTGCTCGCTATTTACTTCGCCAGTTGCACTGATAAATCGTACTTCAGGTTGTAAATATACAC
>ERZ1023389.53-NODE-53-length-24225-cov-657.510012_pt1 | contig 24225 bp, 13 predicted proteins | sample MGYA00380502_ERZ1023389 | MGnify/ENA primary metagenome ERZ1023389 (study PRJEB33173, sample SAMEA4830382) | metagenome | study: EMG produced TPA metagenomics assembly of the PRJEB25223 data set... | reverse complement strand
CGCACTTTTGCGATCTCGATCGCAAAAATTCTTAATTTGAATGAAAAAACAAAGGACTTATCATTGACGATAAGCCCTTAGTATTAATTAACTTCTTTTATTCTCAACTCTTTTGGCACTTCAAAGAACATATTTTCTTCTAAACCTTGCAGTTCTTCTATAGTATCCGCACCAAACTCTTTTAAGCGAGAAATAATCGATTGGACTAATTCTTCTGGTGCAGACGCGCCAGCTGTAATCCCAATGGTTTTTACATCATTAAACCAATCATCTTGAATATCGGAAGGATCATCAAGAAGCTGTGATTTAATCCCCATTCGAGACGCCAATTCAGCTAAACGATTTGAATTTGATGAGTTTTTAGACCCCACAACCAACACTAAATCTGATAATTTAGCCAATTCTCGCACCGCTTCTTGACGATTGGTTGTCGCATAACAAATATCGTTTTTATGTGGCCCTTGAATAGCGGGATATTTTTCCTTTAATGCAGCAATAGTTTCTGCTGTATCATCTAGCGATAAAGTGGTTTGCGTCATAAAGGTTAAATCATCATTGTCTTGCATTGGCAAACGTGCAATATCTTCTACTTTTTCAATCAAGAAAATTCCGCCATCTTCATTACTATACTGCCCCATTGTGCCTTCAACTTCAGGGTGTCCTTTATGTCCAATCAAAATCGCTTTTGTTCCCTTTCGACTTGCACGAGCAACTTGCATATGCACTTTGGTCACCAAAGGACAGGTTGCATCAAATACTTTGAGATTGCGGTCTTTCGCTTCTTGCCGAACCGCTTGAGACACTCCGTGTGCAGAAAAAATCACGATGGCGCCATCAGGCACTTCACTTAATTCTTCCACAAAGATCGCACCACGCTCACGCAATCCGTTCACAACAAATCGGTTATGCACCACTTCATGACGAACATAAATCGGTGCGCCATGAATTTCTAAGGCGAGTTCAACAATACTAATAGCACGGTCTACACCGGCACAGAATCCTCGTGGATTGGCTAAAATTATCTTCATTTCTGACCGCACTTTTCTACTTGTTTATCTTGTACTTTTTTCTTTTCGCTCTTAAACGCATCTAATGCTAATAAGACTGCACCAATACAAATGGCAATATCGGCGATATTAAACACTGGATAATGGTAAATATCCCAATAGAAATCAAAGAAATCCACGACGAAACCATTGTAAGCTCGATCTACCATATTCGCTAATGCACCACCAATAATCAGTGCATAAGCAGAATTTTGGATTTTTTGTTCGGCATTATTTTTTGCTAAAAAATAAACCAACATGCCTGAAATAGCCAATGCCAACGAAATAAAGAAATATTGTTGCCAGCCACTATGATCTGCCAAGAAACTAAATGCTGCGCCATAATTGCGAACATAAGTCAGGTTAAAAACAGGCAGCACATTAACACTTTCATACAAATCAAATTTTTGTACCACAATGTATTTTGTAAGCAAATCAACCACAAAAGCGACCGCACTTAACCATAAAAACGAAAGCCCTGATTTTTTGGACATACTATTTCCCTTTTAAAAAAATTCCGCTCATTCTAGCACAAGCCGATAAATGATAAAGCACGATCTCATTTACTGAACGGCTTCTGGTAATTTTGCTGGATCATCAGCCAACTCTTTAACATTTACAACGTTATTCCAATCAAATACCTTAATTTCCTGTTTTTCAGGATGGAAGAAATCCACGCCTTGTAAATGCTTTTCCTTAATTCCCATCCAATCAGCAAAACCATAAACAAAATTAAATGCCGATTGTGGCGTTTTTATTTTTTCTACCTTTTGACTATCACTCGAAAACATTATGAAAGGAATTTCATAATCTTGTTTATAAAGATTATTTGGATGCAATGATAGGCCGTTAGAATCCTCATAATGAGCAAGCCCATGATCAGAAAAGTAAATCACCGAATAGGGTTCATTTTGTGCCACCAATTGTGAATTTAATTTTTCTAAAAACTGATCCGTATATTTAATTGATTCTAAATAACAAGACATCGATTGATTAATAAAATAATTTTTAACCTCGTATGGAAGACGCTCACAAAAAGCAGGATGTGAGCCTATTAAATGAATCACAATTAATTTTGAATTGCTAATATTTTCTTTTAAGGCTTTATCTAATACAGGCAACATTTCATCGTCATAAACTTTTTTAGAGTTATAACCTAACGGCTTCATAAAAATCGTTTCATCTGCACTTTGACCAATACGAGATGCTATCGTATCAAATTCCCCAATTTTGCCTTGATTAGAAATCCAATAGGTTTTCACACCCGCTTTTTTGGCTAAAGAAATAATATTATCCGTATAAACCGTTTCCCCTTTATTTGCTCGATATAGGGTGAGTTGTAAAGACGGTTGCGTATTCGGTGCCGCAGAATAATAATTTTCAAAAACTGTGCCTTTCACACGCTCTAAAAATGGTGTGGTTTTCAATGGAAAGCCATATAACGACATATAATCTTTTCGCATGCTTTCACCGATAATCAAAATATAATTTTTATATTTTGGCATAAAAGATTGAATATCCCATTGAGAAGGTGCATTAGCGGATTGATTTAGAAAATCACGTTGTTCTAAATACAGATCATTCATTCGATCAAATTCAGAATAAAAAAGAACGGGATAAAAACGGAATTTATACACATAGTTCCAATCAGAAAATTGATTGTAAGAAAAAACTAATAATAGACTGATAACAGCCGTATTTAACCATTTAAATGCTTGCCGTTTAAAATAAAAACTTAATTTCATTAAAGCAACAAACAGGATGAAATAACTAGCTTGAAATAAAAATATCCAAAAAGGAATAGTCGTGTAGTATTCCAAGGTTTCATTAATATTCGTTTCATAAACAGAAGCGATAATACCCAAAGATGGAATACCATAGAAAAAACCAGCAGAGCAATAAAATAACGCGCTGAGGAATAATACAGTGATTAATATTCGCCCAACCCAAGGGGTGAAATAAAAAGAAATCGCCGTGATAACAAATAAAATTGCGTAATCTGAAACAGGAATATTCTCACTTAATACATTGCCTAATCCCATATTGGTAAATATGGAAAAAAGAAACAATAAAAAATAAAACCATATTGTTTTAGAATGAATTATTTTTTTCCCGAACATCATTAACTTCCTTTCGCACAAAAGTAAAAAAGTGCGGTGAAATTTACCGCACTTTTGAGCAGAATTTATCTCAAATTATAATTTAACCTACTATTGTTGTGCTTCATCATCTTGATTGATGAAAGAATCATTTACCTCAATTTTCGCTCTCTCACGTAATCCTTGTATTAACTGAACTTGTAATTCAGATTGATGACTACGCAATAATTGCATACCAAATTGCGACAATTCTTTTTCACTTAAACTGCCTTGTTCAACCTTATTCAAAGCGACAACAACGACATCGCCATTTGAATTATGCACCACTTGATAAAGAGCTTTACTTGATTCAGGTTTAGCAATTGAAAATATACCATTTGTTAAAATAGGATCTTTATTTTCACTTAAAGTAAAAGTCTGCTCACTTGAGAAATTAATGCCATCTACTTTTGATTCAGGGTTTTCACTTAATTTTTTCACTGCTTGTTGTGCTTTTTCATTAAGCGCATTCTCAGCTTTCTGACGTTTTAAGAAAGTTTCAATATCGATTTTAGCCTCTTCTAAACTTTTTACGCCCTCTGCTTTGCGATCCAACACACGTACAATAATTGTGTGATAATCGCCTACATTAATTGGTTCAGAATTCATACCAACATTCGTAGTATCTGATTCAAATATTGTGTAAATAACATTAGGGAAATTTAATCCAGCTGGCACATTTTGACGAGAAAAATAATCGCTCTCTTGAACCTTAACACCTGCTGCTTGTGCTGCAGTATTAAGTGACTTACTGTCTTCAAAAGCCTTATCACTCGCTTGTTTTTCTAAAGAAAAATAACGACTCTCCATTAAAGATTTACGAACTAAATCTGCAATTTGAGCTTTCACATTCTCCAAACTTTGCGCTTTACGTTCTTGCACTAACACAATATGGTAATTGCCATCCACATTGATTGGTTGGCTATATTGCCCTACCTGCAATGCAGCTGCGGCATCTTCAAAGGCTTTTGGTAATTCATTCGCATTTACCCAGCCTAAATCCCCGCCATTCTCGCCAGAAATTTTATCCAAAGATTTCGCTTTAGCGACATCAGCGAAATTTGCCCCTTTCTGTAATTCCTCGTAAGCCACTTTCGCATCTTGTTCATTTGCAAATTGAATATGTGCTAAACGCTGAGTCATAAATTGTGCTTTATTATCTTGATAATATTGCGCAATTTCTACATCTGTAACTTGAAGATTTCTACTGATATTATCTGCAGAAAGATCAATATACTGAACTTTAACCTGCTCTGGCTGAACAAAAGACTTTTGATTAGCTTCATAATAGGTTTTGATTTCATCATCAGAGACTGATTGTTTTGCCATTTCATCTGCAAGAGATAAAGTTGCTAAACGAGCTAAACGCTTTTGAAAGAAAACTTCTGCACTATTTTTTACTTGAGCAGGAACAATAAATTCACTGTTAGCAACGCCATTTTGTATTTGTTCAAGAGGTAACGAAGCACGTAGAATTGAAGCGTAACCATCTGAAGTTAAATGATTTTGTTGTAATATTCGTTGATAAACAGCATTATCAAATTTACCCTTTACTTGAAAATTAGGATCGGTCACGATGGCACGTTTAATCATTTCATCACTCACGCCTAATTTTAATTCTTTAACATATTGGCGAAGTAATTCTTGATCAATCATTAGATTAACGATGTTTTGACGAAGTGCGGTAACAAATTCAGGAGAATCAGACTGAGCCACAAACGCCTCTCCCTCACGTTGTGCGCGTATTTCAAATTCTTGATTATAGCGATTTAAAAAATCTTGTTGAGAAATTACTTCGCCGTTTACTTTTGCCGCATAGGTATCATTTGAGCTAAAAAGATAGCCAGACATTCCACCAACTAAAAACGATACAGCAATCAAACCTAAGATAAATTTAGAAATCTTTGAGTTTGTTAAATTGTGCATTTTTTCAATTAACATTCTATAACCCTTGTTATAAATATAAAATTTTCCCGATTATAATCTAAACGTAAAAAATTAGCATCTTAAAAAGTGAAAACGCCATCCTCACAAAGCCAGCTAATAGCAATTCCTATCAACAAAACACCACCAAATATTGCCGCTTTTGATTTAAATTTTGCCAAAAAATGACCGCACTTTACGCTTCCTATTTTCCAATGCAAAAAGAACTAAAAATATTACCAAGTAAATCATCGGATGTGAATTGACCCGTAATTTCACTTAAATAGCTTTGAACTAAGCGTAATTCTTCCGCTAAAAGTTCTCCTGCGTGAAATTCTGTAAGTTGAACCAAACCGATTTGTAAATGCTCTGCGGCTTTATCCAACGCATCTAAATGACGGCGGCGAGCTAAAAAGCCTCCTTCCATGCCTGTTTGGAAACCCATTGCTTGTTTCAAATGTTCACGTAAAAGTTGTACACCATCATGCGTTTGAGCGGAAAGACTAATTATTTGATAACCGCCCTGTTCGCTTTCACTTGCTTGTTCGCCATTTAAATCAATTTTGTTTCGAACAATAGTAACTGGCAAGGTTGAGGGTAATTTTGCTAAAAATTCTGACCGCACTTTGCTTAAATCTGCACTTTCAGGATCGCTACTATCTAACATTAAAATAATACGATCGGCTTGTTCAATCTCTGTCCAAGCACGAGAAATCCCAATACGCTCTACTTCATCGATTGCATCTCGAAGACCTGCGGTATCAATAATATGCAATGGCATACCGTCAATATGAATATGCTCACGCAATACATCACGGGTTGTACCTGCAATATCCGTGACGATAGCCGCTTCGCGACCAGCAAGCGCATTAAGCAAGCTCGATTTGCCTGCATTCGGACGACCAGCAATCACGACTTTCATTCCCTCACGTAAAATAGAACCTTGTTTAGCTTCAGAGCGAACATCTTCCAACTGATTAATAATACCACGTAAGTTTGCTTCAATTTTTCCATCTGCCAAGAAATCAATTTCTTCATCAGGAAAGTCAATGCTTGCTTCTACATAAGTACGTAAGTAAATCACAGAATCAACTAATTCATTTACTTTTTTAGAAAATTCACCTTGCAAAGATTTTAATGCAGAGCGTACCGCTTGTTCTGATGTTGCATCAATTAAATCCGCAATCGCTTCCGCTTGAGCAAGATCCAATTTATCATTCAAAAAAGCTTGTTCAGAAAACTCGCCTGGTCTCGCCAAACGGATTCCATCAATTTGTAAAATACGTTTGAGTAATAAATCTAATACAACCTGCCCACCGTGACCTTGCAATTCCAACACATCTTCACCAGTAAATGAATTTGGCGATTTGAAATAAAGCGCAATCCCTTGATCTAAAATAGTGCCATCAGCATCTTTAAAAGGAAGATAATCTGCCATTCTTGGCTTCGGGCATTTACCTAATATAGCTTGAGCAACTTTTGTTGCCAAAGGCCCAGAGACCCTTAAAATTCCAATGCCACCGCGACCTGGCGCAGTAGCTTGAGCAACGATTGTTTCTTTCATATAAAACCTATTATTGTCTGGGGTAGACCTAGGGTAGGTATACCCTAGGTTTATCCCAGTGCTACCCCTTTGGGGTAGAGCTTGACGTTCCCCAAAGGGGAACTATTATTACTATAATTAACCGTGGGTATACTTACCCACAGTTGATTGCTTAGGGTAGGTACACTACTACCTAGGGTAGGTATACCCACGGCAGTAAAATAAAGAAAAGGCACATTCCGTGCCTTTCTTTTTGCCTGTTCGTGACTATTTCTTACGAGAATGCAACCCTTTTTTCTCTAATCCACGATAAATCAATTGCTGTTGGGCGATAGTGATCAAGTTAGATACTAACCAGTATAATACCAAGCCTGATGGGAACCACAAGAAAAAGAACATAAAAACTAATGGCATAAAATTCATTACTTTTTGTTGTGTTGGGTCAGTTACTGGTGTTGGAGACATTTTTTGCAACAAGAACATTGAGATACCCATTAAAATAGGGAGAATGTAATAAGGATCTTGTGCCGATAAGTCTTGGATCCAACCAAAGAACGGTGCGTGGCGTAATTCAACGGCTTCTAAGAACGTCCAGTATAATGCGATGAAAATTGGCATTTGAAGAAGAATTGGCAAACAACCACCAAGTGGATTTACTTTTTCTTCTTTATAAAGTTTCATCATTTCTTGGCTCATACGTTGGCGATCATCTCCAAAACGTTCACGCATTTCTTGCATTTTCGGTTGCAAAATACGCATTTTAGCCATTGAAGTATATTGTGCTTTTGTAAGAGGATACAAAATTGCTTTCACTACAATTGTTACACAGATAATCGCTAAACCCCAGTTAGACACAATCCCTTGAATAAAGGTTAATAACCAGAATAACGGTTTAGCAATAAACCAAGCCCAACCATAATCAACAGTTAAATCTAAATTATTTGCGACAGTTGCCATTTGATTTTGAAGTTTAGGACCAGTCCACAATGAACTTGTAATCGTCTCTTGGCTACCAGCAGGAATAGTGACAACAGGACCACGATAACCAATTGATGCAACATTATTTTTACTATCTGTAATTGTATAAAGTTGATTATTTACATCTTGATTTGGGATCCACGCAGAAACGAAATAATGTTGTAACACCGCAACCCAACCAGCTTTAGTATCAATAGAAAGATTATTATCTTGCATATCACTAAAACTATATTTTTTATAGTTAGTTTCTGAAGAAGAATATGCACCGCCAGTATAAGTAGGCATTGCAACATTACCAGAGCTTTCAACAATAGAATGCTTCAATTGACCATAAGGCTCAACTTCAATGGCTTGACCACTTTGGTTATCAATCTTGTAATCTACGCCTAAATCGTAGCTACCACGTTTTAATACGAAGATTTTTTGATAAGTTACGCCATCTTTTTCAAAAAGAAGAGGTATAGAAAGAGATTCTTGACCCTCTGCTAATTTAAAATTATCGCCTTCAATTTGATATTGCGCACGACCAGAACGAGTATCAATACCGTTTTTACCAATTAAACCACTTTGCGCAATATAAATATGCTCTTTAGTATCTTTTAATAATTCAAACGGTGTTTTTGAATCCAATTCTGCATCATATTTTAATAATTCAGAGCTAATTACATCGCCACCCAATGTATCAATTTTCAAACGGAACACATCGTTTTCAAGAGTAATAATACGACCACGAGTTTGAGAATCTGCTATGGCTTGTGAATTAGAAGGGGAACTTGCCGGAACGTCAGAAGTGGCAGTTATTGAAGTTGTTTGTTCAGTTTGCACAGGTAGATTTTTATCCAACTGCCATTGCTGATAAACAAGGAAAGAAATAAAAATCAGTGCAAGCACTAATAGGCTACGTCTTGAGTCCATTATTTTTTCTCATCATTATTATTGGTTTTTGGTGGAACAGGATCGAATCCACCTGCGTTTAAAGGATGGCATTTTAATACACGTTTCAGCGTAAGCCAACCACCTTTTAATAATCCGTGTGTTTTTAATGCTTCAATACCATAGCAAGAACAAGTAGGCACAAACCGACAACGAGCCCCAATAAACGGACTAATCATAATTTGATAAAGACGGATAATCTTAATTAAGATTTTTGTGCCAAGCGAATGTGTCTCTGCCATAATTTTTCGAGTATTTGTGCAAATGTATTATTGTCGAGTTTTCCAATACCATTTTTAGCTACAAAAACAAAATCATAAGCAGGCAAACGATGCTGTGATAAACGAAAACTTTCTCGTACTAAGCGTTTAATTCGATTACGCTCGTGGGCGCGTTTTAAATGTTTTTTAGCAACGGTCAAACCTAAACGCGGATGTTCAAGATTATTTTTTCTAGCAAGGATTGTAATTTCGGGAGTACTAGCTCTGAATGGCTGTTCGAAAACATTTTTGAATTGAATGGGAGTTAATAAACGTAACTCCCTTGAAAAGTTTAGCTTAACCACTAAGAATTGTGATTATGCAGATAAACTTTTACGACCTTTAGCACGGCGACGCGCTAAAACTTGACGGCCATTTTTAGTTGCCATACGAGCACGGAAACCGTGAGTACGACTACGTTTTAATACAGAAGGTTGAAATGTACGTTTCATTTTAATTTACCTAAATACAATTAAGAGTGAATAAAATAGGGTGCAATTCTAGTCATAAAATGCGCGTTCGTCAAATAAGAAACGGAAATTTTTTAAAAAATTTCAAACTAATATTAAAAATATAGTGTATGCACTTTGACAATGTTAGAGATAACTCAACAGTTAGTTTACAACCTTAAAATATTTTTCCAATTTCGAGATAAATTCTATTTTTATCATAACGATAAAAAGCATGGTTACTGGTAGATTTTTGATAATCCCACGATAATTTAGGTGTTAGCCCCATAAAATGTATATTTCGATGCCATAAAGTAATTGTGGTTGTGTATTCACGATTTTTTTGCTGTATCCCAATCAAATCTTTCTCTCTATATACTCGATTGGCATAACTAAAAGTAAGACGTGATGAAATACCATAAGACCAATCCTGCCCCCAACCAAGTCTCAATGTCTTTTGTTGATAAGCATTATCTAATGCTTGTGTATTTTCTCTATGAAAATCCATGCCAGCAAACCAAAATTGGGTGCTTTTAGGTAAATAAAATAATGTTGATGAAACAAAATAATAATTACCATCTAAATGTTTTCGGATTTTATAACGAGATTCTCCATACTCAAGTGCGGTAGAAATTTGCCAAGTTTTACTTAGCCAATCTACGTTTTCTAAACGAATACCTAATTTATCCGCATATTGCTTCATTGTATTCGTTCCAGAGCTACCGCCTGCATACCAGCGTTTTTCTTGAAAAGGAAACAACGAGACTTCAACTGAGGCAGTTTGATAGCCTAAACCACCACCTATACGCAAAGTAGCCTCATTGTATTTTTTATTATCCCAATAATATTTTCCATTCCCATTAAACATAGTTTTACTAAAAAAATGATCTGCCCATGGCCATTTTTTTTCTACTGATAAAGAATACCCTACCCCCTTCCCACTTTCTTTTTCCCAAGCGGTCCAATTACCAATTTTTGTGCCACTTTTTGGAGCGTTATTCAAATTATCATCATTTAAAAAATTTAAGCCTACTTGCCATATCCATTGATTCCGCTGATTTAGTGTTAAAAGATACTGATCAATAACACCTAAAAATTTTTCATCATCTACCTCTGTACGTAATTTTTCAAATTGAATTTTGGCAGATTCATTTTCATAGTTAAAAAATAGGGCTTGAGCTAATTGATAACGCAAAGGTAGTAAAGATGCGTTTAGAGCGAATAATTCACGATAATAAGCAATAGATTGAGTTAAATCACCTTGTTCACGCGCTTCAATAGCCTTTGCCCAAGTGAGTAAGAAATTATCTTGCTGAGGAAATTGTTTATATAGTGGTAATAACAGTTGAACTGCCTGAGTGTTATTTTGATATAAAGCAGGAATTAACCCACGCAAAACAAGTCTTGGATGGTGCGCTAATTGGCTTTTGGATAGAGAAATAATATGCCTATTTGGTATTTCTTTCTTAGGCATAGAGGAAAAAGAGGAGGTTTTTAATTCCGCACTTTGAACTGTATTTGTCAATATATCATTTTTAGGACGTGCAACATCTGCCCAAGCTATATTCGTTAATGATAAACCTATTAATGATAAGAAAGAAATTTGTTTTACGCCATTTTTCATATTTTATCCATGAACTTAAAAAACTCTAACTTGACATTATTACAAAAAAAGAACAATAATGCGAATTATTATCAATTTTGTATAAGTATATAATTCTATGAAATCTGTACCTTTTATCACTGGTGGACTTTCCTTTTTACTAAGCGCTTGTAGCGGGGGAGGTGGTTCTTTTGATGTAGATGACGTCTCTAATCCCTCCTCTTCTAAACCACGTTATCAAGACGATACCTCGAATCAAAGAAAAAAATCTGATTTGCAAAAGTTGTCCATTCCTTCTTTAGGGGGAGGGATGAAGTTAGTTGCTCGGAATCTTATTGGTAAGAGAGAACCTAGTTTCTTAAATGAAGATGGCTATATGATATTTTCCTCACTTTCTACGATTAAAGCTGATGTTGACAAACAAAATACATCCAAGACAAATCCAAGTGGCTCAATAGACGAGCCTAACGCAACAAATACAACCGAAAATGATCATGGACAAAAATATGTATATTCAGGGCTTTATTATATTCCATCATCGTGGCGTGATTCACAAAATAACAAGTTTTATTCAGGTTACTATGGATATGCGTATTACTTTGGCAAGCAAACAGCCACTACATTACCTGTAAATGGCGAAGCAACGTATAAAGGAACTTGGAGCTTCATCACCGCAGCTGAAAATGGCAAGAATTATGAATTGTTAAGAAATTCTGCTGGCGGTCAAGCTTATTCTCGACGTAGTGCAATTCCAGAAGATATTGATTTAGAAGTTAAAAATAATGATGGGAGAGAAAAAGGGCTAGTGAGTGAATTTAGTGTCAATTTTGGTACTAAAAAACTGACAGGACAACTGTTTTACACCAAAAGACACACTAATAATCAAGCATATGAAAAGAAAAAACTCTATGATATTAATGCCGATATTTATAGTAATAGATTCAGAGGTAAAGTTATTCCTGAAGATAAAGAACCCACATCTACAGAACATCCCTTTACCAGCGAGGGAACATTAGAAGGTGGTTTTTATGGGCCTAATGCTGAAGAACTAGGGGGAAAATTTTTAGCTGGCGATAACCGAGTTTTTGGGGTATTTAGTGCCAAAGAAACGGAAGAAACAAAAAAGAAAGCGTTATCCAAGGAAACCTTAATTGACGGCAAGCTAACTACTTTTAAAACAACCAATGCAACAGCCAGTACAACAACCAATACAGCAGCCGATGCAAAAACCGATGCAAAAACCAATGCAGAAAACTTTAAGACGGAAGATATACCAAGTTTTGGTGAAGCTGATTATCTGTTAATTGACAAATATCCTATTCCACTTTTACCTGAAAAAAATACTAGTGATTTCATAACTAGTAGGCACCATACTGTAGGAAATAAACGCTATAAAGTGGAAGCATGTTGCAGTAATCTAAGCTATGTAAAATTTGGTATGTATTATGAAGACCCACTTAAAAAAGAAGAAAAAGAAGAAAAAGGCAAAGAAAAAGAAGAAGAAAAAGGCAAACAAACGACGACAACATCTATCAACACTTATTATCAATTCTTATTAGGTCTCCGTACTCCCAATGCCGAAATACCTAAAGAAGGAAGTGCAAAATATCTCGGTAGTTGGTTTGGTTATCTGAGCGATGGCAAGACATCTTACTCCCCCAGTGGTGATAAGGAACGCAAGAAAAATGCTGTCGCCGAGTTTGATGTCAATTTTGCCGAGAAAAAGCTAACAGGCACATTAAAACGACACGATACTGGAAATCCCGTATTTACAATTAATGCAAACTTTCAAAGTGGTAAGAATAACTTCACTGGTACAGCAACCGCAAAAGATTTAGTAATAGATGGTAAAAATACACAAGACACATCTAGAGTCAATTTCACGGCAACAGTAAACGGGGCATTTTATGGACCTAAGGCTTCTGAATTAGGCGGTTATTTCACCTATAACGGAAAAAATCCTACAGCTACAAATTCTGAAAGTTCCCCAGCCGTACCTTCATCACCCAATTCACAAAATGCAAGAGCTGCAGTTGTGTTTGGAGCTAAAAAACAAGTAGAAACAAACAAAAAGTAAAAACAACCAAATAATGGAACACTAAAAATGACTAAAAAACCCTATTTTCGCCTAAGTATTATTTCTTGTCTTTTAATTTCATGCTATGTAAAAGCAGAAACTCAAAGTATAAAAGATACAAAAGAAGCTATATCATCTGAAGTGGACACTCAAAGTACAGAAGATTCAGAATTAGAAACTATCTCAGTCACTGCAGAAAAAATAAGAGATCGTAAAGATAATGAAGTAACTGGACTTGGCAAAATTATCAAAACTAGTGAAAGTATCAGCCGAGAACAAGTATTAAATATTCGTGATCTAACACGCTATGATCCAGGGATTTCAGTTGTAGAACAAGGTCGCGGTGCAAGTTCTGGATATTCTATTCGTGGTATGGACAGAAATAGAGTTGCTTTATTAGTAGATGGTTTACCTCAAACGCAATCTTATGTAGTGCAAAGCCCTTTAGTTGCTCGTTCAGGATATTCTGGCACTGGTGCAATTAATGAAATTGAATATGAAAATGTAAAGGCCGTCGAAATAAGCAAGGGGGGGAGTTCTTCTGAGTATGGTAATGGAGCACTAGCTGGTTCTGTAACATTTCAAAGCAAATCAGCAGCCGATATCTTAGAAGGAGACAAATCATGGGGAATTCAAACTAAAAATGCTTATTCAAGCAAAAATAAAGGCTTTACCCATTCTTTAGCTGTAGCAGGAAAACAAGGGGGATTTGAAGGGGTCGCCATTTATACTCAACGAAATTCAATTGAAACCCAAGTCCATAAAGATGCATTAAAAGGCGTGCAAAGTTATGAGCGATTCATCGCCACAACAGATAAATCTCATGCATACTTTGTGATGGAAGATGAGTGTCCAAAGGGTTATGATAGTTGTAAAACTTCACCCAAACCACCTGCGAAGTTATCCCCCAAAAAAGAAACCGTAAGCGTTTCAGATTATACGGGGGCTAACCGTATCAAACCTAATCCAATGAAATATGAAAGCCAGTCTTGGTTTTTAAGAGGAGGGTATCATTTTTCTGAACAACACTATATTGGTGGTATTTTTGAATTCACACAACAAAAATTTGATATCCGTGATATGACATTTCCCGCTTATTTAAGATCAACAGAAAAACTGGATGATAGAACTGGCCCTTTTTATCCAATGCAAGATCATGGTGCATATCAACGTATTGAGGATGGCAGAGGCGTTAAATATGCAAGTGGGCTTTATTTCGATGAACACCATAGAAAACAGCGTGTAGGTATTGAATATATTTACGAAAATAAGAACAAAGCGGGCATCATTGACAAAGCAGTGTTAAGTGCTAATCAACAAAACATCATACTTGACAGTTATATGCGACATACGCATTGCAGCCTTTATCCTAATCCAAGTAAGAATTGCCGCCCAACACGTGATAAACCTTATTCATACTATCGTTCTGATAGAAATGTTTATAAAGAAAAACATAATATGTTGCAATTGAATTTAGAGAAAAAAATTCAACAAAATTGGCTTACTCATCAAATTGCCTTCAATCTTGGTTTTGATGACTTTACTTCCGCACTTCAGCATAAAGATTATTTAACTCGACGTGTTATCGCTACGGCAAATAGTATTTCAGATCGTAACACAAGAAGAAATGGTTACGACTCACATCCTTACTTCTACTCAAAACCAACAGTAAGTTTTGTAGAACAAGATCATTGTAATTATCAAGGTAGCTCCTCTAATTACAGTGACTGTAAAGTGCGGTTAATTAAAGGGAAAAATTATTATTTCGCAGCACGCAATAATATGGCATTAGGGAAATACGTTGATTTAGGTTTAGGTATTCGGTATGACGTATCTCGTACAAAAGCTAATGAATCAACTATTAGTGTTGGTAAATTTAAAAATTTCTCTTGGAATACTGGTATTGTCATAAAACCAACGGAATGGCTTGATCTTTCTTATCGCCTTTCTACTGGATTTAGAAATCCTAGTTTTTCTGAAATGTATGGTTGGCGGTATGGTGGCAAGAATGACGAGGTTTATGTAGGTAAATTTAAGCCTGAAACATCTCGTAACCAAGAGTTTGGTCTCGCTCTAAAAGGGGATTTTGGTAATATTGAGATCAGTCATTTTAGTAATGCTTATCGAAATCTTATCGCCTTTGCTGAAGAACTTAGTAAAAATGGAACTACTGGAAAGGGCAATTATGGATATCATAATGCACAAAATGCAAAATTAGTTGGCGTAAATATAACTGCGCAATTAGATTTTAATGGTTTATGGAAACGTATTCCCTACGGTTGGTATGCAACATTTGCTTATAACCGAGTAAAAGTTAAAGATCAAAAAATCAATGCTGGTTTGGCCTCCGTAAGCAGTTATTTATTTGATGCCATTCAGCCCAGCCGTTATATCATTGGTTTAGGCTATGATCATCCAAGTAATACTTGGGGAATTAATACAATGTTTACTCAATCAAAAGCAAAATCACAAAATGAGTTAGTAGGACGACGGGCATTAGGTAGCAATTCAAGGGATGTAAAATCAACAAGAAAACTTACTCGGGCATGGCATATCTTAGATGTATCGGGTTATTACATGGCGAATAAAAATATTATGCTTCGATTAGGGATATATAATTTATTCAACTATCGCTATGTTACTTGGGAAGCGGTGCGTCAAACAGCACAAGGTGCGGTCAATCAACATCAAAATGTTGGTAGCTATACTCGCTACGCAGCATCAGGACGAAACTATACCTTAACATTAGAAATGAAATTCTAAATTAAAATGCGCCAGATGGACTAGACATGCTATATCTATACCTTACTGGCGCATCTTTTTCTGTTCTATAATCTGCTTAAGTGAAAAACCAAACTTGGATTTTTTACAAGATCTTTCCACGCATTTATTGTAAAATCTCCGACAATTTTTACCGCACTTTTCTCTATTACAAAAACAATAAGGATCCTTTTGTGACTCTCTCAAATCTTTGGCAAAGTTGCCTGTTACAACTTCAAGATCAAGTTTCAGCCAGCGATCTTAGCACTTGGCTTCGTCCTTTACAGGCTGATGTGGTGGCGGATAACCACATTGTTTTATATGCTTCTAATATGTTTGTGAAAAGTTGGGTGGAAACTCATTATCTCGCACAAATCCAGCAAATTTGTCAAACACTTGCACAAAATCCTGAACTGCGTATTTCTTTAAAAGAAGGGGTCAAGCCTGCACCTAAAGTAGTAGAAAATACGCCAAATATATCACTTAGATCAGAAAGTGCGGTAGATTTTCAAGCTGAATCTAGTGCTTCAGTAAAATTTGAATCTCATCTCAATACTAAACACTTATTTGATAACTTTGTTGAAGGTAAATCGAACCAACTCGCACGTGCAGTCGGTCAAAAACTTGCTCAAGCACCAGGCGAACCTTCGGCTAATCCTTTCTTTTTATATGGCGGCACTGGTTTAGGGAAAACTCACTTGTTACACGCCATTGGCAACGGCATTTTAGCCAATAAACCGAATGCGCGAGTGCTTTATATTCACGCCAACAACTTTATGCAACATATGGTAAAAGCAGTGCGTGATAATAAAATGGATCAGTTCAAAAAATTCTATCGTTCTCTTGATGCGCTTTTAGTGGATGACATTCAATTTTTCGCTGAAAAAGAAAAAACTCAAGAAGAATTCTTCCATATTTTCAATAGCTTGTTTGAAACGGGTCGCCAAATTATCTTAACTTCAGATCGTTATCCTAAAGAAATTGAAAAAATTGAAGAACGTTTAAAATCACGTTTTGGCTGGGGCTTAACAACAGCCATAGAGCCGCCCGATCTTGAAACCCGTGTAGCGATTTTATTGAAAAAGGCGGAAGAACATAATCTGAACTTGCCAGAAGAAGTCGCGTTCTTCATTGCTCAACGCTTGCGTACCAACGTGCGTGAACTTGAGGGTGCATTAAATCGAGTGAAAGCAATGCAAGACTTCAAAGGCGGTGACATTGATATTGATTTCGTGCGTGATACCTTAAAAGATATTTTGGCTCTGCAAGAACGCTTGGTTACCATTGAAAATATTCAAAAAGTGGTGGCTGAATATTATCGAATTAAGGTTTCAGATTTAAAATCAAAAAGTCGTGCACGTTCAGTGACTCGCCCACGCCAAATTGCCATGGCATTAGCAAAAGAATTAACAAACCGCAGTTTGCCTGAAATCGGTCGTGCATTTGATCGTGATCACACGACCGTATTAAACGCTTGCCGTGAAGTGCCAAAATTCCGTGAGCAAGACAATAGCATTCAAGAAGATTGGGCGAATTTGATCCGCACTTTGTCCGCATAAAAGGAGAACGCAATGCAATTTAGCATTTCAAGAGAAAATTTATTAAAACCGTTGCAACAAGTATGTGGCGTATTGAGTAATCGCCCAAATATTCCTGTATTAAACAACGTATTGTTGCAAATTGAAGACAATCGTCTGACTATCACAGGCACAGATTTAGAAGTTGAACTCTCTAGTCAAACTCAGCTTTCATCATCTTCTGAAAATGGCACTTTTACCATTCCAGCAAAAAAATTCTTAGATATTTGCCGCACTTTATCTGATGAGTCAGAAATTACGGTGACTTTTGAACAAGATCGTGCATTAGTGCAATCTGGGCGTAGCCGTTTTACACTAGCAACCCAACCTGCCGAAGAATATCCCAACCTCACGGATTGGCAGTCTGAAGTGGATTTTGAACTACCGCAAAATACCTTACGCCGTTTAATTGAATCCACTCAATTTTCTATGGCAAACCAAGATGCACGCTATTTCTTAAATGGTATGAAATTTGAAACAGAGGGCAATTTATTGCGAACTGTGGCAACAGATGGTCATAGACTTGCGGTCTGTACTATCTCACTTGAACAAGAATTACAAAATCATTCTGTGATTTTACCTCGTAAAGGCGTGTTAGAACTTGTTCGTTTATTAGAAACAAACGATGAACCAGCACGCTTACAAATTGGCACCAACAATTTACGAGTCCATTTAAAAAACACGGTATTTACATCAAAATTAATTGATGGTCGCTTTCCTGACTATCGCCGAGTATTGCCTCGTAATGCCACAAAAATTGTCGAAGGCAATTGGGAAATGCTGAAACAGGCTTTTGTTCGTGCGTCCATTTTATCTAATGAACGAGCGCGCAGCGTGCGTTTAAGCTTAAAGGAAAACCAGCTTAAAATTACTGCCTCAAACACAGAACACGAAGAAGCAGAAGAAATTGTCGATGTCAATTACAATGGCGAAGAATTAGAAGTGGGCTTTAATGTGACCTATATTCTTGATGTGCTGAATGCACTTAAATGTAATCAAGTGCGAATGTGCTTAACTGATGCGTTCTCCAGTTGCTTAATTGAAAACTGTGAAGACAGCAGCTGCGAATACGTCATTATGCCAATGCGTTTATAATATGGCGATTTCTCGTTTACTGGTCGAAAAATTTCGTAACTTAACAGCAGTGGATCTTGATTTTGATCCCTGCTTTAACTTTTTAATCGGCAACAACGGCAGCGGAAAAACCAGCTTATTAGAAGCCATTTTTTATCTTGGTCACGGACGTTCATTTAAAAGTGCGGTCACAAATCGCATCATTTCTTACGACGAACCGCACTTTACCCTATTTGGACAAATCCAAGAAAGCCAACATCAATGGTCTGTTGGCTTACAAAAACTGCGTCAAGGCAACACCTTAGTAAAAATTAACGGCGAAGATGGCAATAAAATTTCCGATCTAGCCCATCTTTTACCAATGCAATTAATCACGCCAGAGGGCTTAACCTTACTCAACGGCGGGCCAAGTTATCGCCGAGCGTTTTTAGATTGGGGATTATTCCATCACCAAACAAGTTTCTATTCTGCTTGGAGCAATCTCAACCGATTACTCAAACAACGAAATGCCGCCCTTGCACAAAATCAGCCTTACTCTGCCATAAAAATTTGGGACGTTGAACTTGCCAAACTTGCCCATCAAGTAAGTGAATGGCGTGCCGAATACGCAGAAGCACTACGCCCTGAAATTGAGCAAACTTGCCGACTTTTTCTGCCTGAATTAGAAATTAATGTCAGCTTTCATCAAGGGTGGGAAAAAAATGCTGATTATTATGAAATTCTTCAACAAAATTTTGAACGAGATCGTGCCTTAAATTACACCTTTTCTGGCCCTCAAAAAGCGGATTTTCGTTTCAAAGCACAAGGATTGCCTGTTGAAGATGTGCTTTCTCGTGGACAACTTAAACTTTTAATGTGTGTATTAAGACTAGCGCAGGGCGAGCATTTAATGAAAGAAAAGCAACGCCATTGTATTTTTTTGATCGATGATTTTGCCTCGGAATTAGATCAATACAAACGTGCCTTGTTGGCAGAACGATTACAACAAAGTGGCTCACAAGTATTTGTTACCGCCATCACTCAAAGACAACTAAAAGAAATGCAAGTGGAAAACAAAAAAATGTTTTCTGTCCATAATGGCATCATTAACGCCTTAAATTAGCCAAAAGTGCGGTGGAAAATACGCCAATTTTTTAAAAGATATCAAAAATCATTATCATTACCTAATAAATGTAATTCAAGTTTTGAGCGATTTATGCTATAAAACCCACTCATTATAAAAATGAAGACAACTTGCAAACTATCAATGCAACACAGCCAAGATTTGAATCAACTTGTAGCCGTATATCAAATTGTGTCCTATCAAATCTACTTTTTAAACTTAATTAATAAAGACAGCTTCTATGCTAAATAAAAAATTCAAACTCAATTTTATTGCACTTACTGTCGCCTACGCATTAACCCCTTATACAGAAGCCGCGTTAGTGAGAGACGATGTGGATTATCAAATATTCCGTGATTTTGCAGAGAATAAAGGGAAGTTTTCTGTTGGTGCAACAAATGTGGAAGTGAGAGATAAAAATAACCACTCTTTAGGTAATGTTTTACCTAATGGAATTCCGATGATTGATTTTAGTGTGGTGGATGTAAATAAACGTATTGGTACATTAGTGGATCCGCAATATATTGTAAGCGTAAAACATGCACACGAACATATAAATGACTTTTATTTTGGGCATTATAACGGACACAGAGATGTTTCTGATGATGAAAATAAATATAGTGTAGTCACACAAAATAATGTTAATTCAAGTGAAAAGTGGAATGTTAATAAGCGATTAGACGACTATAATATGCCTCGTTTAAATAAATTTGTTACCGAGGTTGCACCCACTACGCCTACATTAGCAGGAGACGATTTAGAAACCTATAAAGATAAAGAAAAATATCCGTCCTTTGTGCGAGTAGGTGCTGGTCGCCAATTAGTATATGAAAAAGGAAGCCGCCATGTAGAAGATAAAGAACATGGAGTAGATTTAAAAGATCTTTCAGCTGCATATAATTATGCTATCGGTGGTACACCTTATGAAGGGATTAATATTGATCCTTCCCAAAGTAAAAAAGGACTTATAGGTTTTGGAGATAGCCGTGAAAATCACGTTATTGATGCTAAAACTTTGCTTTCTCAAGACCCACTTACCAACTACGGCGTATTAGGCGATAGTGGCTCGCCTTTATTTGCTTTTGATAAACAACAAAACAAATGGGTTTTTATCGGGCCTTATACTTATTGGGCTGGCTATGGTAAAAAATCTTGGCAAGAATGGAATATTTATAAAAAAGATTTTGCTGATAATATAAAAAAACGAGATAACGCTAAACCAGTGCCTTTCTCTAACAAAGAATATCATTGGACAAACACTACAAATCATCAAAGTGAAATAAAAAACACTGATCGTACTATTACTGTAACACTCCCCTCAGATCCAAATCGACTTGTTAATTATCAGAAAAAAGAAAACGAGAATACTGGGCAAAATGTAATTTTTGAAGGAAATGGTAATTATAAAAACACACTTGTTTTAGAAAATAATATCAATCAAGGTGCTGGCGGTTTATTCTTTAAAGGAAACTATGAAGTTAAAGGAAAAACGGACGATATTACTTGGGTAGGCGGCGGAATTGATGTTGCTGAAGGAAAAGAAGTTGTTTGGAAAGTACATAATCCTGAAAAAGATCATTTAGCCAAGATTGGTAAAGGAACATTAATTGTTGAGGGCAAAGGGAATAATAAAGGTTCGCTAAAAGTGGGCGATGGTACTGTCGTTTTAAAACAACAAATAACTAAAGGAGAACACGCTTTTGCTTCTGTAGGAATTGTAAGTGGTCGCTCAACCCTTGTGCTTAATGATGATAAACAAGTAGATCCTAATTCAATTTACTTTGGTTTTAGAGGCGGTCGATTAGATGCCAATGGCAATAATCTCACTTTTGAACATATCCGTAATATTGATGATGGCGCAAGAGTGGTTAATCATAATATGACTAATACCTCAAATATAACGATTACTGGGACAGGATTAATTACAAATCCAAGTCAAGTCACTCTAGATTATATACGCCCACGAGATGAAGAAAATCCTCTTTTACCTAGAAAAATAAGAGATGGATACCAACTCTATTTTGATGAAGAAAATAGAAATTATTATACTTTAAGAAAAGGTGCTAAGTTTAATTCACAGCTTCCTTACAATGATAAAGAAAGCAATGAAACTTGGCTATATATGGGTAAAAACAAAGAAGAAGCCCAAAAGAAAACAATGGAATACATCAATAATAGCCGTATGAATGGCTTTAACGGTTATTTTGGCGAGGAAGAGGGTAAAAATAACGGTAATCTAAATGTGACTTTTAAAGGCAAAAGTGAGCAAAATCGCTTTTTATTAACGGGAGGAACAAACCTTAATGGCGATTTAAATGTTCAACAAGGTACATTATTCCTTTCTGGCAGACCAACACCGCACGCAAGAGATATTGCAGGTATTTCTTCAACAGAAAAAGATAAACATTTTTCTGAAAATAATGAAGTGGTAGTAGAAGACGACTGGATTAACCGCAATTTTAAAGCAACAAATATTAATGTAACCAATAACGCAACCCTTTATTCAGGTCGCAATGTTGCAAACATTACTTCAAATATCACAGCTTCTAATAAAGCACAAGTACATATTGGCTATAAAACAGGCGATACCGTTTGTGTACGTTCTGACTATACAGGCTATGTGACTTGTACTACTGACAAGTTATCCGATAAAGCCCTTAATAGCTTTAATGCCACTAATGTATCTGGCAATGTAAATTTATCAGGTAATGCAAACTTTGTCTTAGGTAAAGCTAACTTATTCGGCACAATTCACAGCACGGGAAATAGCCAAGTGCGTTTAACCCAAAATAGCCATTGGCATTTAACAGGCGATAGCAGTGTTAATCAGTTAAATTTAGACAAGGGGCATATTCATTTAAATGCACAAAACGATGCTAATAAAGTAACTACATATAACACACTGACAGTGAATAGCTTATCAGGTAACGGTTCTTTCTATTATTGGGTTGATTTTACCAATAATAAAAGTGACAAAGTTGTTGTAAATAAATCCGCCACAGGTAACTTTACATTACAAGTAGCAGATAAAACAGGCGAACCTACAAAAAATGAACTCACACTTTTTGATGCTTCAAAAGCTACAAGAAATGATTTAAAAGTGACATTAGCAAATGGCAAAGTTGATCGAGGTGCTTGGAGCTATACTTTGAAAGAAAGTAGTGGACGTTATTACTTGCATAACCCAGAGGCGGAAAAAAGAAATCAAATTGTCGATACGACAAATATCACAGCACCTAATGATATGCAAGCTGATGCACCTAGCGCGCCAAGTCACAGTGAAGAAATAGCCCGTGTTGATGCACCAGTTCCACCACCAGCACCTGCTACACCATCAGAGACAACTGAAACAGTGGCTGAAAATAGTAAGCAAGAAAGTAAAACAGTAGAGAAAAACGAGCAAGACGCAACCGAGACAACAGCTCAAAATGGAGAAGTTGCACAAGAAGCTAAACCAAGTGTAGAAGCTAACACTCAAACAAATGAATTGGCTCAAAGTGGAAGTGAAACCGAGGAAACTCAAACGACTGAAACAAAAGAAACAGCTAAAGTAGAAAAAGATGAAATTCAAGAAGCACCTCAAATGACTTCTGAAACGTCTCCGAAACAAGCAGAGCCTGCTCCTGAAAAAGTTTCAACTGATACGAAAGTAGAAGAAACTCAAGTTCAAGCTCAACCGCAAACACAATCGACAACTGTTGTTGCGGTAGAGGCAACTTCGCCAAACAGTAAACTAGCGGCAGAAACTCAACCAAGTGAAAAAGCTAACGCTGAACCTGTAACATCTGTATCACAAAATCAACCAGAAAATAAAGTTTCTCAACCAACAGAAACAGAGAAAACGGCTAAAGTAGAAAAAGAGAAAACTCAAGAAGCCCCTAAAGTGACTTCTCAAGTGTCTCCGAAACAGGAACAGTCTGAAACTGTTCAACCGCAAGCAGTGCTTGAAAGTGAAAAGGTTCCGACTGTTAATAATGCAGAAGCTCAACCGCAAACACAACCAAGTGCAACAGTAAGCACTGAACAACCTGCGAAAGAGACTAGCTCAAATGTTGAACAACCTGCACCAGAGAATTCAATAAATACTGGATCTGCAACCGCAATGACAGAAACTGCTGAAAAATCCGATAAACCACAAACACAAACTGCGGCTACGACCGAAGATGCTAGTCAGCATAAAGCGAATACTGTTGCGGATAATTCTGTAGCAAATAATTCAACATCTGTTAAACCAACAGAGAATTCAAGCACAAAAGCTGAACGACCAGTGACAGAAAGCACAACAGTAAACACTGGAAACTCTGTAGTGGAAAATCCAGAGAATACAACTCAACCTGCGGTTAATTCAGAAAGCAGTGAGTCAAAGAGTAGACGTAGAAGAAGTGTTAGCCAGCCTCAAGAGACTTCTGCTGAAGAAACAACGGTAACTTCTACTAACGAAACAACAGTAGCTGATAATTCAGAAAGCAGTAATAAGCCAAAGAGTAGACGTAAAAGAAGTATTAGCCAGTCTCAAGAGACTTCTACTGACGAAACAACAATAGCTGATAATTCAAAAAGCAGTAAGCCAAATCGTAGAAGTAGAAGAAGTGTTCGCTCAGTTCCGCATAATGTTGAACCAGCTACAACAAGTAGCAACGATCGTTCTGCAGTACTATTGCGCGATCTCACAAGTACAAACACAAATGCGGTAATTTCTGATGCAATGGCAAAAGCACAATTTGTTGCATTAAATGTGGGGAAAGCAGTTTCTCAACATATT
>ERZ1023389.49-NODE-49-length-27229-cov-491.496062_pt1 | contig 27229 bp, 40 predicted proteins | sample MGYA00380502_ERZ1023389 | MGnify/ENA primary metagenome ERZ1023389 (study PRJEB33173, sample SAMEA4830382) | metagenome | study: EMG produced TPA metagenomics assembly of the PRJEB25223 data set... | reverse complement strand
CTTTGTATTTTTTGCCGTTGATAACATAGACGGACATCATCACATCTGATATGACTTTGTCCGCCTGTGCGAGTGCGTCATCAAACGGACTAAGCGTTGATCTTGACATCTACAGTGCCCATCGATACGCCACTAGCATGCCAAGCAATACCTAAACGCTTGTTACTACCTGCGGTAGTTGTTGCTCCGTCAGTTGCAGACCAGTACACGATCGCACCTTGTTTGATGTCGTCAGCCGCTTTTGCTTTAACGGTAAATACACCGGTAGTCAAACCAACACCAACTGCGGATTTTTCCACGTCGGCAACAGCAATCGCCGCAAGGTTTTCTAACATCACTACATCACCGCTTTTTACGGCAGCGGCAGCGGTAAAACGAACGGTGTTTCCGTCTTGCATATAGTTTTTAGCCATATTTAATGATCCTTTAATTTTGATAATAAAAAACCGCACCTCGCTTAAAAGTGCGGTCGTTATTTAAGGCGTTTTAAGTTACTTATTGGTAACTTTTACAATGCCACGGTAGTCAATTACATTAACACCTGCATCAATGCGCACCTTGGTAGATACGCCATCAACAGTGAAACCTTGTTGTTGCTCCATGTATGGCGTATCAATGCCGTCAAGGTAAGAAACTTCAATAGCCTCTTTGTTGATTAAGTACCAAGATTTTGGATCGGCAACTTGTAAACGTGCGGATTTAACTGTCGGCACAATGTCACGGATTGGATTGATAATGCCAGAATTAATATCAGCTCCCTCCACACTTGCTGAACCTAGAACTTGTTTAGCACGAGTATAAAGTGAGGTTGGTAACAACATAAAATCAGGCTCAATCGCTAATGGTTCACCACGAGTATTGACAAATCCATTCATCATTTGAATTGCTTTATCAATATTGGTTACATCTAATGCGGCATTATCAAATGAGTTTTTGTGCGAGGCATCAAATAATTTTTTGCCATCTTGCGCAATCGCGTTACCAGTTAATAACGCAAATACTAATTTAGCGATGGTTGCACGTGCCGCTTGTCCCATTTTTTCAGGAATTTTTGTCAACAAGTGCATATCGTCATTGATGATTGCTTGACGGGTAATACTAAATAATTGCCCGTAAGTCGCTAATGCAACGCTAGCGCCCTCATCGCCGATTGTGCCGTAGGTGTACTCCTCACCCTCACCAACTTGCGGTAAGTAACCAAAGTCACCTAATCCAACACGTTTCGCCGCGCGGAAGTCGGTTAATGTGCCACGAGATGTAAACTGATCAAAGTTTTCCGCTGCGGTTTCCCAACCTTTAAGCAAGGATTTGTGCGCTACATCAATTAAGATCTGACCAAAGTCAGAGCTTGAGTGAGTAAATGCCAAACCAACCATGCTCATTGCATTTTGACCCGATACACTAATACCTCGATCAACCAATGATGCACGAGCAAGCTCACGCAATGTCATCGCATTGTAGGCGTTGTCTTTAGCATTTACTTTGTCTTTGTCGATACCTGCACGAGCCAATAAGGATTGTTTCACACTATCACCAACAATGTTACCGTTATCGGCATAAGGCGTTACTGCTGCACTTGGGGTTGTGCCTGCACCAAGTTTTGCTAATAATTTGTCTTTGGCTTGATCTGCGGTAATTGATAAATCACCTAAACACTCCACTAACAAATCATTGTGCGTAGTACCAAACGGTGCAAATACGGCTTTAATGTCAGTGTTGCGTTTATTTAATTCCGCCTGCACTTGTGCGGTGTTATCTACCGGAGCTGTCGGCGCTTGATTTGCCGGTTCAGTTGGTGCTGGTTGTGCAGGAGTTGGTGTTGCTTGTGGTGCGGATGCGCCAGCGTTGCCTTGTGGCTTAAACAACATGTCTTTCATTGCTTTTGGCATATTTTCAAAGTCCTCTAATTTTCTTGATTTAATAGACGCCATCGCCACAAGTGGTTCGGCTAGTTTGTCTGCAAATCCTTGTTCAACACATTCTTTTCCGTTGAGCCAAGTTTCTGCTGATAGCATTTCTGCTAATTCTTCAGGTGTTTTTCCTGTTTTGCTTGCATAAGCTGGGATTAGCGTATTTTCGACCTTGTCTAATAAGTCGGCATATTTGCGCATATCCTCAGCATCGCCACCTTGGATGCCCCAAGGCTTGTGGATCATCATCATTGCATTTTCCGGCATGATTACCTCATTGCCCGCCATCGCAATAACGCTCGCCATACTTGCCGCCAAGCCGTCAATGTAAACTGTCACATTGGCTGGATGATTTTTCAGTAAGTTGTAGATAGCAATGCCATCAAACACATCTCCGCCAGGCGAATGGATATGCAAATTTATTTGTTTTAGATTATTACCTAAGGCTTTAAAGTCCTTAGCAAATTGTTGTGCCGAAATCCCCCACCCGCCAATTTCATCATAAATGGAAATATCTGCAGTATCGGTAGATTTAGCATTAATGTTGTACCATTTCATTGTTACCACCATTTAATTGCATTAATAAAAATGGCACTGGCAATTAAAAAGCCCAGTAACCACAAACCCCAAAATCGAAGTGAGGATAGTTGTTCATTCATTCTTCTAAACTCCTTGATAATTGAGAGAATAGTTTTTAAAATACTCATAGATTATTTCCTTTTAAATCGTTCTTAATTGGAAATTCAAAACCCGAAGTGCTACTAACGCTTCGGGTTTGTTTTATTCGTCTAGGTTTTCTCCGTCCTTTAGTGGAGATGCCCGCTCATTTAATGGCGTATTGGTTAAATCCGTGTCGAAATTCAGCCCTAATTCTCGGTTTTCATCCACCTCAACTTTACGGCGACGTTTAACTTCTGCTGGATTACTACCGCTTGCTCGTACTGCTTGGCTTTCGGTCGCTAATCCACCTTTGATGCGCTCTTTCCACGCTTGCGCCTCTTTTGTCGGGTCTATCCACGGCATCACTGGGCCACTATAAACAGCGTTATAAAGTGATGCAGGATCAATATCGACTGGCACATCAATTTCACCGCTGACAATCGCCATTTTTAGCCATTCTCTGTATATCGGGCGTGAGATGTGCGCAACAAAGGTATCTTGTAAAACGGAGTAACCCTCAAAGCTCTCCACCAACTCTTGGCGCTGGCTTGAGTAAGTGCCGTTATAATCTCGCGCAATGCTTGAGTAACTGGAGCGAGTTCCCGCCGCCGTTGCTCTTAATTGTCCGTTTCTAAAGGTTTCAAGGTTAACGTTCGGGCGGTTTGAGTTGATTAACCCGATGTCCTCACCGGGTTTTAAATCATCAATGATTGCACCGGGAGCAATCTCAAAATCTCGCTCCGGATCTCGCTCCGGACTGTCTGCACTGTAATCCTCATTATCTCCGTAGAGTGCGGCATCACCTTTTTTGATGTACATCGTAAAGGCGGCGGCAATTCGCGCTGCAACACGTTCGCTTTCCTCATAATCTTTAAGGTCAGCAAGGCGGACAATTACACCATGCAACATCGATACGCCACGCAATTGGTGCAAGCGCTTTTTAAACGCAAGGTGCAACATATTTTCTGCTGGCACAGTTTTAACTCGTCCAAAAGTGCGGTTGTTTTCTTGTGGGTTATCCATGTAAACGCGGTAAGACACAGGACGGCGCCAAGCATTAATCTCTATCCCTTGAATTACATTTGCCGTATCAAGGGTATTCATCGGCACAAAATCAGGCTCTAATGCCTCAAGGCTAAATGCAATGTCTGTGCTATGGGTTAGCCCCGCTACAGAACCACGCACGAGTTGGATAAATACCTCACCATCACGGAGCCACGTGCGTAACAACATCCGCTCAAGTTCGGGGCGAGTAAATTGTCCTGTCACTTCAGGACAGATAGACCATTCCGCCCATTTTTTGCGGATTTGTTCAGCTAAGGTTTCATTCACATCACCGTTTAAATTCATCGGCTGTGGCTCAATATGGATACCTCGTGAGCCAATAACACGTTCTTCCATCTTGTCCAAAATGCCAATCACAATATCGTGATTTTGGTCTAACGCTCGAGCTTGTTCTCGCAAACTGACCGCACTTTGTTTGGTAGATACATTCGCGCCTTGGCTTTCGCGTTTTGCCTTATGTGTACGGCTTGGCATTGCGGCCTCGTATGCATTCATCACATATCGGCTTTTTGCTCGCTGTGCGCCCCATTTAGGCGAGATTGCGGCAATTGTTTTATCTAATATTCCCATCGTTTAAAATCTCGCATATTTGATTCTGTGGCGTTTTACGCGCTGTCTTGTTTCCGCCAGTAACTCATTTAGCATTTGTTGATAGCGGTCACGTTGTTTTGTCCATTCGGACACTTGGTAAGATACCGATCGCCCGTTAAAGCTCACTTGGCTTTGGGCGTTTTCGATCTTTTCATCAAGCGTTCGGATTTTTTCTTCGAGTTCGTCTCTGTCGTAGATAGCCATTTTTGCCCCAATAAAAAACCGCACTTTTTACGGTGCGGTTAGTTAAGTAGTGGTAACTCAATTTGCAATTTGTCTTCAAAGATTTTTAGTGTTGCTTCAAGCAACGGCTTTTTACCTTTCCATTCATTCAATGCTTTACCACAAACGCTTGCTAATTGTTTTCCGGCTTTATGTTCGCCCAAAGCTTGGTAATATTGCTCAAGCAATGTCATATTGCTAGATAGCAATTGATCTTGCATAAAATTAAATGCTTTGATGTAAGCGATCTTAATTGCCATTGCTTTTTTGGTTTTATATCCCATAACCAACAACATAAAACCGTCTTTTGTCATCTCAAACATTGGGCGTTTTTCGCCTTTTTTATCGATGTATTCAACGAGACCAAAATTGGTCCGGTTAAATTCGTCATCTCCCGCCTCTAAGATTTCGCGAATATCTCGCATAACATGTTTATGATATTTGCCAAAAACCTTAGCAACTGTTTCAGATGTGGTAATTGTTTTCGCCTCTTTATTTTGTACAAATTGTTTAAAATTTTCGGGATTTGTTAATTGCATTTTCTATCTCCAAATTTAGATAATAAAAAGCCCCAACTATCTCTAGTCAGGGCTTGAGTTATTACCGCAACATATCCACCTTTTCATAGGCTCGGTATCTACCGATTTAAGGCTGTTTAGGAGTTAAAGCCAACCGCCTTTTTTGCTTCCACCACCGTTTAGCCAATTACTTTTTGTTTTTGGTTTCGGTTGCGGTTTTACTTGTTCAATTTCTACCGCACTTTCAGTTTCTTCTTTCGGTGCGGATGATTCCTTGCGGATCACGTTAGGATTTACGCTTGGCAATTTCGCCCAGTATGGGACATTGTCCTCATCGCCCCACTTAATACGCTCATAACCACGCAAAATAGCGATCGCATGGGCATAGCAAAATAAGTCAAATGCCTCATTGTTACCTTTGCCTGGTTTGCGCCACTTACCGTCTTGTCCTCGCTCCTCATAGGTCAATTCATCAAAAAACCATTCGCCAAGCCACGACGGAAAATGGATATAGTTAGCCCCGATAGTCTCACGGCTTAGTGCGTTACTAATGCGATCTTTGAGTTGGTCTGTTTGAAGTAGGTATAGCGGCACATCACCTCGTGCTTTAGCATGACGATCTGACCGTGAGGTGTTATCAGGATAAGTTCGAGAAATCAGTTTTTGGCGTTTGGTACTATCACCTTTAACGAGATACACTCGTTTTGATATGCCATCTCGTTTGCATCTACGCCAAAACTTATAGGCGTTATCTGTTACACCGTCCTCACCGCCACTATCCACCGCCATTGCAAGGATTGGCATAAATCCGCTGTCTAATCCCTCAATACGATATTGCTTATTAAGCACATCACTAATGAGTAAATCCCAGTCCTCAGGGTAGGCGGACGGATCAATTGGTAGGCTTTCCCCCTCTGAATTGCTCCGCATTGATGATTTAATGTTGTATCTATCAATGAGCCACCGTTCGCTGTTTTCACCATAGCCCACAATTTGGACGACAAAACGGCGATTCCGCCCACCCTGTACATCAACTGCAGCCAATAAAAAACGGCACCCATAAGGTACCGTTCTTTTTTCTGTATCTTCTCGCCGCTCCATTAATTCATCACTTCGGCGTTGCTCAAGTGCGGAGCGTGGCAAATAAGGCAATCCCCAGTCTGTATTTGTTACTGCCTTTAGCGTTTCTTCACTGCCTGTCATTTCAAATTCATGTTCAGCAGTGAGTAATTTATAAGTTAATTGCGCCCATGTTTGATAAGCGGCGGCAGGGCCTTCTAGCCAAAATGATGCAATACGGGAGTTTCTGCCCTCGCCATGTATCACACCATCTTTGTCTATCGTTTGCCCTTCCTTTAGCCATTGGCCGCCAATGTTTAATGCGCGTTTCTTGTCAGGATCTACGAGAGATTGACAATGTGGGCATTGTAAACGAGCGTTTTCGCTTGCCTTAACATAGTCAGTATCATTACGATAACCCACCATATTTGCCATTGATGGCTCAAGCCACTCTTTGCAATGCGGGCATTGCCAATAGAATCTGCGTCTATCCCCGCGATTATATAAAGATAAAATCCCAGTTGTTGGCGGTGCCTCGTGAGTAGTTTTTGGATGATGTTTTATATCAACAATATCCTTTCCTGGCGAACTCTCTACAAGTGTCATACCGGCACTCATAAATGTAGTCGTCCGTTTGGACGCTAAACTAAATCCGTCACCCTCGCCGTCCACATCATCGGGCCATCGGTCATAGTCTGTTAATGCAACGTATTTATAATCTGATGATGACAATACGTTGATTGACGGCCAGCCAATTTTTAATAGATTACCTGCCCTAAAATATTTATCGTGGACATTGTTATCGTTTTTACGCGGGCTTAATCTTTTTGCAATCTCAGGCGAGCATCTAAAAGTGCGGTCTAAACGTTTACGACTATGCTCACTAGCTTTCTCTTGTGTAAGTTGTACCAAGAGGAAATCAGACGGATCGCAAATAATCGCATAGGTTATCCAGCCATCAATCAATCCGATTGTTTTACCAGTACGAGCTGGCCCAACAAAAATAACTGCGTCATACTCACGAGAGTTTAGGCAGTCCATCGGATCTAACATATATGCAGCAGTATCTTTATCCCATTTAACAGAGTTACCCCCACCAACTGGCACTCGCATATATTCCGCTACGGCTTCCGATACTTTCATTCGGCGAGGCGGTTTAAGTAGATTTGCAATATCTCGCCTAATATCTTTAGCTGATGCAAACATGACTACTCCTCTGATTTATTATCGCCAGCCTGTATATGTAATGACATTTGCGATTTAACGTCATCAATCACCTGTATTACACGAGTTAATTGTGTTGGAGTTAACGCACAATCACGCTCTAAAATATCTGGCAATGTATCAAGTGACTGCACAACAGCTTTAGCCAAAAAGCCCATCTCTTGAGCAACTTCAAAGGATGGTACCAGTTCGCCAGTATCTCGCTCGTATTTTAGTCTTTCGTTTTCCGCTTGCCAAAATGCTCGTCTCTCAACGGGCGATAAACTATCAACATCCGCCGTCATTTTTTCGGCAAGCCCAATTTTAATTAAATCAGATAGTGCATAGAGCTTTAATTTGGAGTTGCTACCAATAGCAGGAGTAAGCCCTGCAACCCGTTGTGATACGGTTTGACGGTGCATTCCGACAAGTTCGGCGATCTGATTTATATTGAGTTTTAAGTCAAATAAATTATCCATGCCAAACCTGCCAAAAATCTAAAAACCTTAAAAAGATGATGATGCCTAAGATGTCAAAAAACTGTCGAAAACCGCGCGCCCGAAACCCCGTGGAAAGGGGTATCCCCTCAGGAGTATCTTTTGCCGTCACGATTCTTTATAAAAATCACTCGATATATTTTTGTTTTATCCATAAAACATAGCTTAGGACTACCATCGAGCTATCATCAGATAGTCAAGGTCAGTCCTAATGTATGTGCCTGTATATACCAATAAAAAAAGGCCGCACTTTAATTGGCGGTCTTGGTTTGGTTAATCCACTTATTAAGATGATCTACTTGGCTTGCACACTTATCTCGCTCTGCGGTTACTTTAACTAACTGTATGACTACATCGCCGTATGTTTCCCCAGTAAATGCTGTTTTGACACAAGGTACAGTATAGGCTTGAGGCGGATAAATATATTCTGCTTTAGTCGTGATTTTATTTGTACAAGCGGTCAAGAACAGACTGAGGCAAACGAGTGTTGGCACAAGGTTGTGTCTTAATGATTTTTTTAACTGATTCAGCATTTTCTGTTGCTATCCTTTCTATTTCATCATTACGCTCTTGTTGCTCAATAACGGCATCACGCTCTTGTTGTAACGCAAGGATCAATGATTTATTAGCATTTTCTTGTTGCTGGATAGTTTGGGCTTGTGCTTGGTTCTCGGCTTTTAAACTACTTATCTTCTGAGATTGAAACCAAGTCCAACCGCACAAGCCCAAAATCAAACAAAGTGCGGTCAATTTTATGGCAGTTTCAAATCGGCTAAACATAATGCTTTCTCTTTTTCTCGGCGAACCACCAAACCTGCTAATTTTTTACCACTGGCATACACCCATCTAGGAAATTCGCCACAAGCCTTTTCATATTGTTTTGCTCGAAGATATTTAAACATCGTAGATTTGCTTACTGCCCCACAACCCACATTAAAAGTGATTGACACCGCAGAATCAAATACCGATTGCGGTAACATCTCGCCATTACCATATTTATTCACACATCGTTCAGCAATCACAATATCATTCTTCCAACGTTCGGCAATTTCCAAATCTGTGTAACGGTGTTTTGGATTGATTTTCTTACCACCATATTCAGTTGAACCAATTCCTACGGTCAAAACATCCGCAGGGCATTGATACGGATCACGTCTGCAACCCTCGGCATTCCCAATAATTTCAGCACCTACAGGACTTAATCTTAGCTCGCCACCGAACTGAGCATACATTAATCCCATTACCGTAATCACAGAGCAAACACCAAGAGCTTTCCTAGTTTTTGTCAAAATCATCATCAAATCCTAAAGACAATCGTTTCATTTTCACACGGTGTATTTCTTCTGCACGCCGTTCTTCATTTTTTCTAACTTTCCCTTCTTGGCATTTAGCATACATATTCACGAGACCACTTATTAAACCTATAACAAGCCCCATAATAGCCAGCCATTCTTGAAATGAATACATTGCCCAGAACGCACCAAAGCCAGACCAAAAAATACTTTGGCTTCCTGCATCTTTTAACATTTTTACACTCCACCCATTTACAGGGCAATAAAAAGCCCACCAATTACGGCGGGCGTGAATTCTGCTAAAATTAATTTTCCACAACTAAATCAGCAGAGGTTAAACATGATTGAAATTGATAAATTAAATGATGGTTACTATAACTTCCCGTACCAATCAGGAGAAGGAGACTCAACAAGCGATACATCATCTCCCTGTGTCGGAGGTTTCAACTTAATTCAACACCCAGAACTCATAGAAGAAATACCTGAAGCAAAATATTCACCTATGCTAAAAAAATTGCTCATTGACCTCAACCAAGAGAGCTTACCTTACCTCACTTTAGGTTGTGGCTATTGGGCATTTAAGGACAACAGGGACACATCTTATACTTATCTTGAGTTTTCCTTCAAAAATATCAAAACGGCTCAAAACCTTTCATTTATTCAAACAATTGATGAACAATTTATCGATTATTTACACACTCACCGCGAACAACTGGGGAGTGAATTTGGCGTGCCGCCTCAAGCATTTGATACAGCTCATTTAGCTTTTGCCTGGAATTATCGTCCATTTTCTTATTTTGGAAGCGAAGAACGCATCTTGCTCTATTTTCAAGCTGGTAGCCCACAACATCAAAATCTCGAGATATTCCTTGATCTACTTCATCGTTTTCTAACCGAATATTTACAAGTGCCATCATAATCACCAAATAAAAAAGCCCCGACCGTTTCCGATCAGGGCTGTAAAATTCTTTTGTGCGTTTGCTATGCGCTAAAACCGCAACTTACCGAATATAGTACACTTTCACTTGCAAGTAATCAAGTATTTTTATAATTTTTATGCAAAATCCATTTTTCGCACAATTTTTCAAAAGTGCGGTCGGATTTTCCGTTGTTTTTAGAAGTCGATTTTGACTGCTTTTGGATTAAAGCCTCGCAAGTGTTTTAATACACGCCAGTTTGTCATTGGGTCAATCTCAAACTCTTGTGTAATGCGGTTTAAGATTTTGTTTGTTGAGCGTAATACACTTAAATACTCGTAAGCCTGTCCGTAGATTTGCCCACTCATATTTGAGCCTAAAACGTTAAAGGCTCTCTCAATGTGTTGGAAAGTGCCTACGCCACGTTTGAAAGCAAACCATAACCAAACAAGTTGTTCGAGTTCGTACTCAGTAAATTCAAAACTGAATTTCTTTTCACGGCTAGGCAATTCAGCCTCAGTGATTAATTCCCCTTCTAAAATTATTTTGTGAACATACTCTACTGCTTCAGGGAGTTGTTCAAGGGTTAAATCTTCGATTGATTCCACATTAAAGCGTTGATGGATTAAATGATAAGCCTCAGAATAAATTAATCCCTTTTTGCTCACGAGCATATTCACGGCATTGCGTAACCCTGTGCGATCGTCTGCAGTTGTTTTTCGTTCTGCTTTACCATTAAACCAATAATCATGTAACGCTTGATAACACTCTTTTTTGTATTTGATTAATGTGTCACGGATTTCTGGTTTACAACGATTAATATCAATGCCAAATAACCAACCGTTTAAATATTCGATTGGTAAGCAAATCATTTCACGTTTTTTACCGTCTTCGGCAACTATGGTTATGATGACCATAGTTGAATTTAATACATCATCACGTTTCATTCGAGAATATTGAGATTTCCAATCCAAGCCGATATTTTCGCAGATTGGTTTCATAGCAGTGTAATGTGTACCGTTTTGTTTAAATGTAACTAAAGATTGATGATTGAATGAAATTGTTTGGGTTGAGATTTGATTAGACATAAAATGTCTCCTTTGGATTTTTTTTACGAAATTAAGATTTACCCTAAATAGGGTGCCAAGAGGTTCGTAAACCGTCCAAAGTCGGCTGGAGTTATTCCCCGAAGGTCTTTTATTCCTCGCCCTCTCGGCATAGATGAAATTGGATTTATGCGTGTTAAGTCTTAATGGCAATAAAACTAAACGAGATCACAAATTTTACGCATAAAAAAGCCGCTATGCTGTCGGGTGCGGACTTCCGCTTTGGATTTAAGGCTACGACACCTTGATAAAAATAATAATGAAAAAGCCCCTTGGGTGTCAAGGGGATTTAATTCTTATTGGCTAATAACCAATTTATTTTTTTGACCTTTAGTTATAGTAATTGGTTTTAAAATATACCCGCCTTGTTGTTGCATTCCAAACTGACTAGGGACACTCCATCTAACCTCTGTGACGACAATATATTCACCTGTTTTTAAAGAATCAAAAACGAAGTTCCCTTCTGAATCACAGGTTGTTGAACGCTTTATATTTTTAAAATCTGGATAGTCTGGGTTAAATGTATCCGCCGAAATAAATCTATTTCCTAGCCATTGATTTAATGGATACATACCTTCTATTCTTGCTTTTGTGTAAGGTGAAGAAGGGTATAAGTCAACATTATATCCTGCACAATTAACAATCCCCCCTCCAACTTGACGCAAAAATGCATTCCCTTGAAGTGTTTCGCTACCTGGTTCAAGTTGTTTTTTTGCCTGATTAGAATCAAATTGATAAGGTATATTAATTTGTTTAGGAGTTGGTGCACATCCTGCTAATAACGCAGTAGATAAAGCGGCAAACAATAGTTTTTTCATTTTGATGTTCCTCTCGGTTTAATAGATTTGCCAATTCTACGAAACACAAAACATTTATTTAAGTTTTTAATCAAAGTTTTTTCTAATTTTGTGACATACATCTCAAATTCAGAATGCCCTATCAAATTCTCAAATAAAAAATCTATATAGATCTAATTTAGATCTATATAGATTTATTTATCCCAAAAACATAAACTTAATCTTAGCCCCAGTAAATGCACCTTTTAGGAATCTTACACCCCTAGCACGCTCGCGATACATATGCGCAGGGGAAATATGAAGTGCGGTACAAATATCTCGCTCTTTCGCTTGTTGAACGTATAGTGCCATTAAGATTTGGTATTGCAGCAAACTATCCTCGTGAAGATTCATTATCTGCTCCTCAATTTTTAAGCATTCGTCATCCGTTAAGAATCGAATGTGAGCCTTGCGCACGGTAGGTAAAACAGGAATAGAAATTGTGGTGCTTGGGTATTCTGTGCCAATTCTGTCTCTACCCCAGCAATTACCCCACTTTTCCAACACTCTCTCAACGCTATACGACATTCTACTCTCCTTCCAGCTCTTTAATTTTTGCCTTGTAATACTTAATAATCGCCTTGCAATCTTCAATGGTGTATTTTTTCGGTTCGTGGTCTTGCCGTTCTAACCAAGCTACCTTATCCGCACCGATTTTATTGACGAGATTAATTCGATATTCGATGATGTTTCCGCTCTTGTGATCATTACAGGGGGCGCATTGTTTATGTACGTTTAGCTCACAAAATCTTAATTCAGGGCAGGCTCCGACACTGCGATAATGCCCTGCGTGGTATTGCCCTTGATGATACCGACCGCAACTGATACAGGGTTCATTTTTATCTCGCAGACGGATAAATTTATTAAAGACCGATTGCGCCTCTTTCAGCCATTCTGAACGGCTTTTTAATTTAACCTTACGTTCCCTTTGCTTTTTCTTTTCTGCTCGTTCTTGTGCTTTTTGCGCATTATCTCGAGCTAATTTAATTGCACATTCAGGCGAGCAAACTTTCTGTGTTGAGCTAAAGGTTTTTACAAACGCTTTGCCGCAGACTTTGCATTTGGTTTCTTTAGGTTTGCTCATACCTATTCTCTATAAATGGCTTTCTTGTTGGTGCGACTTGCTGGATAGCTTACTTTTGGCATGGTTGCTACAAAATCTCCTTTAGCTGTATTCGCTAATACTGTTGTTATTGCCGCCGCTATAATATTTTTACCGTGATCAACGCGTCCTATTATTTCGGTATTCACTACTGGTTTAGTGCGTTCAAATTTTTCTTTGCTACTCATCATCAGCTCCGCATATAAAACAAATAATCACAGTTGTTACTACAAACAAAACAATCGTTAGGGCTATTTCTTCTCTCATTTAGTGCCTCCAACCATCACTAAGAATTACATCGTTTTCTGCTGCCCACGCTTGAACATATTCGATAAGGCTTGCTAATCGTTTTACGCTCATTTGAGCGGTACTTTCTCGTAGGTTGATTACTTCACCCTCTAATCCGATTACCATTTCAGCCTGTCCACCTGTTGCAATTTTGTGAGCCGATACCATAATCATCTTCCAAGTGTCAATGTCTCGCTTTTTACCGTTAAATTCGCACTGTTTTGATATATCGCTTAGTAGTGCGTGAAGTTTTGAGTTCTGCTCAAGTGAGCGTGTTATCGGTTGGATTTTTACGACCAACGGCTTTTTATCGTCCGTTGGCAGCTCTTTGATTAAATCCAAGCAATTATTTTTAATGCGTTGATCGCGTAAAAAGAAAGGTTTGTATTGGCTCATTCATTCGCCCCAGCCAAATAAAAAGCGATTTGATTTTTTCTCTTCCTGAATCAATACACAGACTTCATCGCAGAATTTTTCAAATTCTTCACGTGGCCAGCCTTCTAAATCAAATACCATACCGCTAAATTGAATTTGAGCGCGAATTTGCTCTTTTAGTTGAGCTTGCGACATCAACTCTAATTTCATAGGATCTACTTTTTCTTTTGGCGGCTCTGGCGGTGAAACCGTGTCCCATTTATCAGAATCAATTAACCATTCATCAGCGTTAATTATTTTATTCGTGGCACAGTCATACAATTCACGGTATGTCTTGTTATTTGACTTAGTTTTATCAACCACCAAGAAAAGCACTGAAATAGGCGTATCTTCAAAGGCGTTTTGAATCAAATTCAACTCGACTAATTGATTCCCAATAACTTCACGGAGTGTTTTTTCGGTGTTTCGATAGGCAATACCAGGAAACATAATGAAAAACCCAAAACGATGCGCATTGGCTAATCCTTTCAGCATAAAAACATCATCAAGCACACCTGATTTTTTCCACAGAAAATCCGCTTGAATAGCGGTCTTTTCTTCTTCGGTAAGTTCTTTAAATTTAAGTGAGAATGGCGGGTTCATTACAACACAATCACTTTTTGGTTCACTTTGATACAAGAAAAAACTCGTGTTATGAATTTCTGCATCTGGATAATTATTGGCTAATGCCGCGCATGATTCCGCCTGAATTTCTACTGCAATAAACTTACTTGGTTGAATAAATTGCTCAAGCTGTCCACTGCCTGCTGCACCATCAAAAACACTTGGATTTTTACCTAAGTACTTCTCGACTTTCCCAGCCAAATATCGACGCAAAGATTCTCCCGTGATGTACTCAGCAAATTTGTTCGCTTTCTTTCGATTGTTATGCTCTTCAAAACTCATTCTTTGTACTCCACACCTAAATCTTCTAACCCAAAATAACCGCAAGATTTTGTTCGATTCACTGCGCTGTATTTACTTACCTGCGGGAACGGTATCGGCTCAATTAAGTGACCGTTACAACGAAAACGATCGTCATCCCATTCACTGCTCGATATAAAATAATCTGGCGTATAAAAATCCTCTAATTCCGCACCGCACTTTGGGCATTTGTAGCTTGTCATTGCAATGCTCCTTTCCCATAACTTTTAGCCGCATAGGTTTTGGCTTGTTGCTGTGGTTTCTCATTGATGAATTGGTATGCTTGCGCCTGGTCGCAATCGAGGAAGTGACCTCTATCAAATTTCATATAGGCTGTGCCTAATCCACCAAATCGATTTTTAGTCACAATGGCCTCGGAGTAAGGATTATCACAATCTGCCTTGTATGCGCCCTCACGGTAAAGCATGATGATTTGGCTTGCATCTTGCTCGATTGAACCTGAATCACGTAAATCTGAATTAGCAGGGCGTTTTACTGCACGGCTATCTACATCACGGTTAAGCTGACAAAGTAAAATGATTGGAATGTTGAAGTTTTTGGTAAAGGCTTTTAGCTTGCTCATAGAATTAGCGATAGCTTGGGTTAGATTTACACCACGCTCTTGCTTGTGATTCATCAAGCCTAAATAATCAATTACAACCACAGATGGTGCGCCTTTCTCGCTAATATGGTTTTCTGTAATTGCGCAAATTTCATCGGCAGATAAACCACCACGATCGACAAAGTAAACATCTTGCGACCGTACTTCTTGCAATGCGCTTGTTAAGCGATGATAGTCGCCCTCATTAAGTTCAGCAGGATTGCGCAATTTCTTAACACTCACGCCACCAGTAGCACTCAACAAACGATCGACTAACTGGAAGTTACCCATCTCAAGGCTGAAAAATAAAACCGAGCCGTGATTTTTGGCGATATTGCGAGTAACTGTCAGACTAAATTCTGTTTTCCCTGTTCCTGGGCGACCAGCAACAATGACAATATCTGTTGAATTTATGCCGCCAAGAATGTTATCGACCGCCTCAATGCCTGTGTAAAGCAAGCGTTCTTTGAAATCGCTTTTTGAACGTTTTTCTAAAACATCCACGTAAGAATCGACCAGTTCTCCCATTGCAATGGGTTTAATTTCAGTTTTGCTGATAAGTAGTTTTTGGATTTGATTGAGTGCATTTTGAGTGATTTGGTTTACTTGCTCCTCTTTTGCGTTGGCTAACTCCCCTGCCATTTTCAATAATGCCTGTTGAGCAGTGCGGTTTACCCAAGCAGAATGGACTTTCTTCGCATAGCCTGAAATATTTCCGCTGTAAGCGTATCCGCTTGCTAATTCCGCTAGATTGGCAAAGTTTTCACCGTAGTCTTGCGCAAGCAGCAAAATATCAATCAAATCATCTTTGCGAGCCTGTTTGCGAATATTTCCGTAAAGTGCGCCAAGTTGGAATGTGGCAAACATTTCAGGCTCAAGCCAGCTCATCACTTCACGAGCTTGTGGGGATAATCCGCTATTCAAAAATGCCCCAACCAAGGAATACTCTAAATCGTAAATTTTAGATGTCATAACAGGTTATTCTCCAAAGTTTTGTCTAACGTTTCTTCTCGCAAGAGGTACTCAAAATTTGCTTTCCAATGCCGGTCGTTTTCACCGAAATAAAATTCTCCTGCGCTTGTCATAAAATCCGTAAAGTATTCAGCAAAGGCTTGTGTAGAGTTATTCTTAAATCGTTTTTTGAACACATCGGATAGTTTTTTTACTGCACGCTTTCGCTTGTCACTCAAGTGAGTTGGATCTGCAATTCGAGGTAAATTCTTCCCTGTTTTATCAAGAGATTCGTTATAAGCATTGGCTATACCTGAATAATCAACATGATCTAATTCTTGTTTTTCTGCAGGAGATGATTCACCTTTGTCCTCCATGTCGGCGTCAGCCGATTCCCCCTCAGGGGGTAAGGGGGAATTTGTATGTAATCTAGTGTTGTAATCTCTTGTATTAACGAATGCGACTTTGTTACCATCCCGAATGTCACTTTCGGGCACTCGGGAATGTTCGTTTGTATCATTCGCTAATGCGGCTAATAATTCGTCTAATTTTTCACAGTCGATTTTGTAATACATACGATGTTCTAGGCGTTTATGAGTTTCGATTAGCACGCCTTTTTCACGCAGTAATTTGCGAGCAGTTTCTTGCTCTTTTCTCGATAATCCAGTTTCAATTTCTAACTCTTCTTGGGTTTTATAAACACCAAGAACAGGGTCGGCTTTATCTTGCCAATAGAAAATTTGTTCAAAGAAGATTTCAGCAATAACACCACCAAATAAACGAGCAAGATTAGGACGATAAGCAATCGCTCTTCCTGTATTTTTAAGCATTGTTGATGGGTTCATATCTCTAATTCCTCAATTGCCTGTTCTGTTACTCTGTCGTACTCTTCTTGGCTTGCGCCCTGCTCGATTAATTGTTGTTTTATGCCTTCATAAGCTATAAATTTTTCTCTATCGCTTAATTTGGCTACAAATTCAGGGGCAAATAGTCTTTCCATATCAAGCCTCTAATCGGTATTCTTTAACTCTCTTACCATTTGGAAGAACAACCCATCTATCAACAACTTTGTTCTTGTATTCCTCATTCATATTTTTTATGTCGAAAGTCCTTGCGCCAAGACGGGTGCAATTAAATCGAGTGTAAGCATCAAGCTGCGTTAATCGCTCGCCATTCAACAAAGCCTTTAGAATCTTGCCGTTTTGCGTTTGACTTGTTTTTTCGTTTGGATTAATATTTTCCATGCAGATAACCTCTGTGAATAACAATTAAAGGTAGTTAGTTAAAGCCACGAAATCTCCTCGTGGCTTTTTTATTGTGGTTTGTACAAAGAAATAGCAAACTCAATAGAATGCTGAGTTGCCGATAAATGCTTACTCAATGCTTGACGGATTTTGTCTTCTTCTTTCGAAGTGATTTCACCGTCTTCTAATGCCTTTTCTAATACAGCAAATAACAAGCCACGCGCAGAAAGCTCGCGCAGTTGTAAATTGGCAAGCTCAACCTTGTCTAACTCATCCTCCGCTACATCTGGCACAAAACGTCCACCAGAATTTCGGCAAAGCTCATCGATAAAATCAGTGCATCCGTACTCAAGCTGGAGTGCAATCAATTCTTCGTTTTTAAAGCGTTGCCCTTTCGTCTGATAAAGCCGATTGTTTAACTCTGCTTCCGAAAATCCGAGAAAGCCCGCTACCGCACTTTTGCCGCCAGGAATTTTCTCGATCATCTCGATGATGATTTGTTTCATCGCCATAATTTCAGCCCTCTTTTTATGGTTTTCTTTTTGATAAGTGCCGATACACTAAATCTATGATTTTTGGTAAAGCTCGCGATCTATCTTTAGCTTTCCATTAGTGATTTCTTGTAGTCGGTACGCATTTTTCTCTGGGATTACATCTTTCCATTGAGAAACGGCGGCTACGCTAATAGAAAGTGCTTTTGCGACATTTTCGAGCTTTCCAAAATGAGCAATAACATCATTTTTAAGCATGACTCATCCTTATAATTATTTAAGACTTCTTAAAGTATATTATTAAAGAATACTTAAATCAACATTTGTTAAGATAACTTAACTACATTTTTTTGAGGGTATCTATGAAAAGCGAAACGATTGGGAAGCGTATAAGACAGCGTAGAACTGAGTTAAAACTTACTCAGAAAGATGTTGCCAATGCCATTAAGGGCGTATCTCATGTTGCCATTTCACAATGGGAATCTGATACGACTAAGCCTAATTCTGAAAATTTAGTAGATCTATCAACGGTATTAGAATGCGATCTCCTGTGGTTATTAAGGGGTGAAGGTTCATCTTCAAACGTAATGCCGGCAAGTATTGGCACGAATAAGGTTCCTTTAATTAGTTATGTTCAAGCGGGTACTTGGACGGGAATTGATGATTTAAAAGAAAGCACCGGTGATTTTAATTATATCTACACATTCATAGATACGTCAGACGACGCTTTTGCCTTAGAAATAAAGGGAGATTCAATGGAACCCGATTTCAAAGCGGGCGATGTAATAATTATAGATCCACGCATAGAGCCAAGAGCCGGCGAATTCGTAGCAGCTATTAATGGCGATTATGAGGCAACATTTAAAAAATATAGACCGATTGGCGATATAGACGAGTTGGGGCGACATCATTTTGAGTTAGTGCCATTAAATTCAGATTACCCTACATTATCTTCCCTGAAACAAGAAATTCGGATTATAGGAACCATGATTGAACATCGAATTTATCGCAGAAAAAGATAGTAACTGAAGATATTCATTTAGTGTTTTTTAAGAGGGTATAATCTTATGACTAAAAAAGATGTTTTTTACAGAATAAGTGGCGATGAGTTCGCCGAATTTTTGAATAACAAAGGCGCAAGTTTAAACACTTTTCGCTGCCCTGTTTGTGGTAATGAAAGCCACACTTTATTAGATTGCGAAGATGTGGTTAATGGAGAAATGGATAAGCCATTGACGCCACAAAGAGTTGTTTACCAACCAACACTATCAGGTACTCAATATCCAGGTTTATTAGAATTAAGAACAATGATCGAACAGGGTAATGTGCCAAGAGCGCAGTATAGTGGCTTGGCATCGGAATTTGGCATAATAATAGGCACTCAACATTTTTCGGCTCCTGTCATTCATTTGATTTGTGACAATTGTAGCTATGTGAGAACATTCAGAAAAAATAAAATCCTAGAATACTTGAATAGTAAAGAGGATAATCCTAATGAAATATAAATTTAAAGATGAAAATATTTCGTCCGCCCCCTATGATCAGTCATACCAAGGTGGTAATATACCATCTAGTAACATAAAGGGCGAAACTCTATATGTGAGAGATGAGGCTATTTTTACAGATTATACATTTAGAATGAGCGAACTAGAAAAAAGTGTATTTAGAATAGACAAGGATTTAGGCGAGATCAAGAGCAATTACGCCTCTAAAGAGTATCTATCCGAAAAGTTAAATTCTAACTTTAAATGGTTGTTAGCAATCATTTTAGGTGTCGCTGCCGGTGGCTACGCTTTACATTGGGACACTCAAAAAGAAACTAATCAGCGATTCTTACAAGTCGATAATAGATTTCAGCAAATGGATGAAAAACTACACTCCACTGATGTTCGCTTAACCAAAGTAGAAGTAAAACTTGATAGCATTGATACTCGTCTTGCTATGGTTGAGAAGAAAGTTGACAGCATAGATGACAAGTTAGATATACTGATTCAACAAAAACAAGCAAAGCGATAATTTACCAAACCGCCCTCGTGGCGGTTTTCTTTTGCCTAAAATTCACCGCACTTTTTCAAAGTGTAGCCTATTTCATTTCTTCATTGTTCAAAAATTCAGCAATCGAATCAATCCAACTCGTTGAAATTTAAGTAATCTTAAAATATTTATTAATTTTTCTTAAATTATGTATTGCGTTTTGATTTAAGTTTTCTTAAACTACACCCATCAAAACGAGATACACAATCTCAATGCTCTTTAAAAACTTGGTCTCGTGCGGGATATAAATTATCGGCTGATTTAAGTCGAGTAACCCCAGAGCAGAAAACTGTACTGCGTGTTTAACCGAAGAGATGTGGTTGGCAGGTCAATGGCAGCGCTGTTTATATCTTTAAGCAATCCCTTAGAGGATACGAGTTCAGTCGGGGAAATGGCAAACAAGCCCACGGACTGGTTAGTTGTAAGCAAACGCAGCTATAAGCGTGACACATTGGAGAGACAATGACAATTGAATAGCGAATAGACTCGAAAGGATTCGCTATATTTAGCTAATTGGACTCCATAGGATGTGGAGTTGGCTCAATGAGTTAGTCGCAAAGAGCATTGACATTGATGTCTGACGAAACTGGGATGACGACCCGAAAATTAGTGTTTAACTAACCTTGTAGGCGATGGCAAGGCTAAAGTTACATCGCCAATTTCAAAGCACATTCTCCAAAGACTAAGCCTAATGCGCAGGGCGAGGAAATGTTCTTGAGTGTGTTTTGAAATGGCAGACAAACGAGGAACGCAACAATGGAAAAATTAAGAATTAAAGTGTAGTCTAAGACTATCCTATCTATGGCGCATCTTTTGGATCTGAAAGTTTGACTCTTAAAAATACTTTACATTAACACCAAAAGAACACTGCGCCACCCTATTCTAGACAAAATCAGCATAGACTGATTGACTACTCCACTGACCGCTCGAAAGGGCGGTATTTTTTTACGCCAAAATCGAGGTTCAAAATGAAAAACCATCAACTTAAAAACAGTTTTACCTACTTTATGAAAGGCACTGAAAAAGCATTAAAAGTTATGACTTGTCTCTTTGGTGCAATCATTGTGTCGGCAGTTATCAGTCTAGGTGCAAAAGCTAATCAAACAGACTGGCACGACAACGAGTTAAGCCTACAAATCCAAGCAGAAACACAGTGTGAACTAAAAGGTGGCATATATGAAAACAGCGTATGTTTACCGCCTAATCTCACACTGGCAGCAGAAAAAGAACTGCAGGCTTATACTGCACAAAAACAAGCAGAAATTAACCGCACTTGGAGTAAATAATGAAAATCGAAAGCTACAAAACACAAATCATCCGCACCAAAAACGGAAGTTATTTTGGCGAATTATGGGTGAACAATAAGCTGTACCAAAAAACTTCCTATTTTGCCAATGAAGCCATTGCAACTTTACGCCTAAATAAACGAATCGAAAATTTTAATGCAATGGAAAACACCAAGATTCCGCCTTATCAAAAAGATGCGGAAACCAATCAATTTCCTGCAGCACCGAAAGAAAGTGCGGTAAAAAAAGAAACGGTTTCAACAAAGTCACAAGCCCCTAAAACAGAAGCGAAACCTAAACCAGCTACCCCACGTCGCAAACCGTTCACCCCTTACGGATTAAACGGCTATTTTGTGGATAAACAAGGCAATATCCGCTTGCATTTAGACCGAAAAGCACACGCACATACTATCGTGCTAAACCCTGAAATGTTCTCGATGCTTGCGAATATGGTACAAGCGACGCAGGAGCAAAACAATGAAACCCTACGCTGATTACTACGCTCAACTCGATGCTGCACACCAACGTAAAGTGGATTGGCAAGCAGGCTATGAAATCGCCTTAGATGAAGTCGCCACGGAAATTGACAATGATTTACAACAAGGCGACCAAACGCATTATCACGAACTCACGGAAATGCTGTGTGATAACGATAATTTCTGGCTTGCTATTGGTAGCGGTGCAAGTTATGAGCCTTATAGACAAGAGGCGATTAAGAAAATTGCCGAGCGTGAATTGCACGCAAGAATGAATGATTATGACCCAGATTAATGGAGGGGCGAGATGACAAACCAAGTCCAACATCAACAAAATAAACAGCCACCTGCACTTAAAACATTTTTTGAAAGTGCGAATGTGCAAAATAAGATTAAGGAACTTGTTGGCAAAAATGCGGCAACCTTTGCAACAAGTGTCATGCAAATCGCCAATAGCAATGCAATGCTTAAAACAGCAGACCCAATGAGCATTTTTAACGCCGCTTGTATGGCAGCGACATTGAATTTGCCACTACAAAATGGCTTAGGCTTTGCCTACATCGTCCCTTTCAGAAACAACAAGGAAAAGAAAACCGAAGCGCAATTCCAAATTGGCTATAAAGGCTTTATCCAACTGGCACAGCGTAGTGGGCAATTTAAACGCTTAGTCGCATTGCCTGTGTACAAAAAGCAACTTATCAAAAAAGATTTCATCAATGGTTTTGAGTTCGACTGGGAGCAAGAGCCTGAACAAAACGAAAATCCAATCGGCTATTACGCCTATTTTAAACTGGTAAACGATTTTTCGGCTGAACTCTATATGAGTCACGATGACATCGTCAAACACGCTCAACGCTACAGCCAAACATTCAAAAAAGGCTATGGCGTATGGCACGATAACTTCGAGGCAATGGCATTAAAAACCGTAACTAAGTTATTGCTATCAAAACAAGCTCCACTCTCTGTTGAAATGCAGCAAGCTGTATTAGCCGACCAAACCGTTGTGAAAGATGTAGAAAATCAAGAGTTCAACTACACCGACAATATTCAAGAAGCGGAATTTTTAGCGGTTGTTGATGAAGCCACATTCAAACAATGCAAACAAAGCATTGCCAACGGCGAAACGACCCTGCAAGAACTTTGTGATAGCGGGGCGTATGAATTTAGTCAAGAGCAATTAACGAAACTTGAAGAGCTAGAAAATCAGAAAGCAGAATAGTCATTGACACCGCTACAACTTAGGATTAAGATACCCTAACACCTAAGCCGTCTCTAACGGCTTTTTTTGTACCCAAAATTCACAGGAGAACAAAATGACAACACTTACCTATCAAGACTTATGTAAACAACAGCAACAATACAACAACGTTCTAATTGAACGTAGAGCAACATTAAGAGAGCAAATCAGACAGCTTAGAGTCGCGCTGGCGATGGATTTAGGACTACTTGAAAGAACCTACAAAAAACAACTTAATGACCCAGCCCCGACAGAACCTTATGTGAAAATAACTGACTGCGAGGGCGTACCAAGCGACGAGTACCAACTTAAAGCCGAATATGACTGTTTACACAATCCGAATATCACGTTTGGATTAACGTTAGCACTGGAAGAAGGTCCAACAATCTACCCCAAAAAACCGGTTCGCCTTGTTATTACGGCTTACTATATTTCAGAAAATTGCGTAAGATTTGTTTTTCCTAACATTGACGGCACACCTTCTTTTGGCGTGAATATTGATGACGATGAGCAAAGTAAGTTTGCTCAAGTTGTTGAAGCCTATAAACAGCTTGTAATGAAAACTTTTACAATTTAATTTGACAAAAACCGCCTTAAGTTAAATCACAACTCTATAAAAAGGGAAACTCCAAATGAAACGTAACTGGGATTTAATCCGAAAAATACTGATTAGGTTAGAAGAAAAATCCGATAGCACAAGTTGGTTACAAGATAATGAAATTAAAGGTTATGACAGCCAAACCGTAGCATATCACTATAAATTACTCACAGACGCGAGCTTAATTAAAAGTGTTGATATGTCAAGCATGAATGAAATAAGTTATGCAGCGCTATCGCTCACTTGGCAAGGTCACGAATTCCTAGACAAAATCCGCAACGATAGCGTTTGGAACAAAGTAAAATCAACGGTGCAAAGCAAAAGCCTTGATTTATCTTTTGATGTGATAAAACAAGTAGCCACCGCGTTAATTGGCTCAATGTTGCCATAGTATTGACACCGCCCCCACTTCGGATTAAGATACCCTCACTTCCAAGCCGTCAAAAACGGCTTTTTTTGTATCCAAAATCCGAGGTGTGTGATGTCTGAACCCTTTACCGTAATAGATGAAAATATGAAACTACAAATTCACTTACACAACGACAAACCCGTTGAACTTTCTACACTGTGCCAAAGTTTAGACGGCATCTCAAAAGAATATTCACGTTTTATTCAAAATGCCACACCGGAACAAAATCTAGAGCCTTGCGACAGCAATATTTACGTCACGCAAATCACCAAAGGCAGTATTATTGTTGAACTTGGCACCTATGTTGCAGCTACCTACACCCTTGTAGAACACGCCAATGCTATTTTCGAATTTGGTGAACGGCTTGCTCAGGTTTATGGCTGGCTACAAGGTGAAAATGAGCAACCTGATAATATAACGGTAAGCGAGTTACGCCATTTGAGCCAAACGTTAGAACCTGTTTCAACAGATTCAAAAGCAACCATTCAAATTGGTTCGATTAATATAAACGGTGGCGTTCACCTTCATTTTGAAGCAGATAGCATGAAAGCTAACGCGTTACAACATCTACTTGAAAAGAAAATGGCGGAAATGAAAGAGCCAATTGTCGGTCTTCAAAAAGGCTGCGCAATGCAGCTTGCCGTTACTGCCACAGATAAACAAATTGACAAAGCCATTATCGAAGCCTTTTCTAAAAAAGCGGTTAAAGTCAGCTTTGAAACAGAGGAAATAAAACAAACCATGATTATGCGGGAACATCCCTACCACAAACTCTTTATTGTAGATGTAATGGTGCATACGGTAGATGATAAAATCGTGCTTTATCACATCAAAAAATTAATCGATATTTTAGAGAAAGAATAATTGACAAAAACCGCCAAAATCGGCTAGGATGACCGCACAACAATTTCTTCTAGCGGTTTCCGCACCCGACAGCATAGCGGTTTTTTTATGCCTAAATTCTACCTATACATATCTGTATAGGTTAAAAATCGAATATGATCGGGTCGAGAGAACGATATACAATACATCTGAATAAGTTCCGCCGTCTAGAAGCGGTTGTTGAAGCCCGATCACCCTACTAAAGTGATCGAACGATAAACAAAACTTCTAGGGGCATAAAAATGTCAAACTTAACAATTCTCAAAACTTCTATTCGTTCATACGGAAATCTTTATTCATTAAACGATCTTCATAAAGCAAGTGGTAATGCAGAAAAACATAGACCATCTTTATTTGTTCGTTTAGATACAACTCAAGATCTAATTTCAGAAATTCAAAAAGAAGTTAAAAGCACAGATCTGATCTTTAAAACTACTGGCGGTCGAGGTATGCGTGGAACATACGCTTGCGAAGAACTTGTAATAGCCTACGCAATGTGGATTAGTCCAAAATTCCACTTGATCGTATTACGTGCGTTTTTAGCAATGCACCGCAACCAACCACAACAGCTCGCATTGCCAGAACCCGAAAAGAAATTCAGTTTTGAATTTACTGAGTACGAACTCGAACAACTTGTTTGGCTTTGGTGTGGACACAAGCAAATGAACACCCTACTTGGCGATATGATCAAACCGCTAGAAACCATCGGCTCTTATTTCACAGGTATGGTAATCAGCCATCACCAAGAATATCGCAGACAATACAAAAACACGCTTCCTACCATTCAGAAATTAATTCAGCCATTTAAGGCGTCTAATCGAATGAACTGGGAAAGAGCGAAAAACCTTATCGCCCAATAAAACATCACAAAATCCGACCGCACTTTTTTAAGCCTGCGGCGGATTATCACACCTAAAATCCGACAAAAGGAACAGAAAATGAACAAATTAATCATTACGCTCGTGTGTGCATTTGTGGTGTATATGGCGCATGCCCTAAACCTTAATCAAGACTGTGACGGCAAAATCTGTCATACCGAACAGACACAACAATATTAACGAACCACCGCTCTTATTGGCGGTTTTTATTGGAGGAAATATGGAGCTAATAGGTACTGTAAAGGCATCAAAAATCCTTGATATGCATCCGGTTACTTTACGCGAAAAAGCGGCAAAAGATGAAATTCCAGCATATAAAATCGGCGGGAAATGGAAATTTGATGCAGTCGAACTTGAAAAGTTTGTGAAAAAGGATAAAGATTGCTCTGGGCAAGTGGCGGGGCATGAGGAGAATATATGTCACGTCAAATCATCTCCCTCAAAAAAAGAGGGGAAATCTGGCACTACTCGTTCACATCGCCGAATGGTGAGCGGATACGCCGAAGCGCTAGGACTTCCGACAAAAATCAAGCGTTGCAACTAGCCTCAAAAGAATACAACGAATGCTGGCGAATTTTTAAACTTGGCGAGCGTCCAGAATATTCTTGGCAAGAGGCTGTTTTGCAGTGGCTTGAGGAAAAACCGAAGCGCAAGCAAGATCGGAATATGATTTACGGTTTAGTGTGGCTTGATAAATATCTTGGCGACAAAAAACTATCAGAAATCGATCGTAACTTAATTAAGTTTATACAGTCCGAAAAAGCGAGAGAGGGTGTTAAAGCAAGAACAATTAATGCCGTATTGCAGCAAATAAGGGTTGTATTAAGGGCGGCAGTCGAATGGGAATGGATTGATAAATGCCCAGCAATAAAATTTTTGCCAGAGCCGAAAAGACGTATCCGATGGTTAAGCGAATACGAAGAAATTCGACTCATGCAGGAATTGCCAGAGCACTTAAAACCAATCGTACAATTCGCAATTTTAACCGGGCTGAGAATGTCAAATATCACTCAGTTAAAATGGTCGCAAATCGACTTGCCAAAAAAGATGGCATGGATAAGCTCCGAGCAGTCGAAAACAGGTAACGGCATAGGTATTCCGTTAAACGACAAGGCCATCGAAGTTATTGTAGCACAATTTGGCAAGCACAAAGAAAATGTGTTTACGTATAATGGCAATGCGGTAAAAATTGCCAACACAAGAGCGTTCAGAGAATCGCTCAAGAGGGCTGGAATAAAAGACTTCCGATTCCACGATCTGCGTCATACATGGGCAACGCGGCACATTATGTCTGGAACGCCGTTATACGTATTGCAGGAGCTTGGAGGGTGGACAAAAACAGATACAGTGCGGAAATATGCTCACTTGTCTATTGAGCATTTAAAAAGTCACGCTGACAATGTCCAGCTTTTTGACACAAAATTGGCACAACACCAAAAAGCAAAAAACCTTACCAACTAATAACTAATTGATAAGGTTGTAAAATTTGGTGGAGATAATCGGGATCGAACCGACGACCTCTTGAATGCCATTCAAGC
>ERZ1023389.19-NODE-19-length-61469-cov-93.688263_pt1 | contig 61469 bp, 62 predicted proteins | sample MGYA00380502_ERZ1023389 | MGnify/ENA primary metagenome ERZ1023389 (study PRJEB33173, sample SAMEA4830382) | metagenome | study: EMG produced TPA metagenomics assembly of the PRJEB25223 data set... | reverse complement strand
GGAGAGCATCTGCCTTACAAGCAGAGGGTCAGCGGTTCGATCCCGTTAACTCCCATTTTAGCGGGTGTAGTTTAGTGGTAAAACTACAGCCTTCCAAGCTGTTGTCGCGAGTTCGATTCTCGTCACCCGCTTTGAACTTTGTTCTTTGTACCAAGTTTTTGACTTGGGCGCGTAGCTCAGGTGGTTAGAGCGCACGCCTGATAAGCGTGAGGTCGGTGGTTCGAGTCCACTCGTGCCCATAGTGTTTAGTCCATTACTAGGGGATTGGAATATTATCTGTTCACTAAGAGGACACGGGCTTGTTCCCGTATAAACTATTTTGGAGGATTACCCAAGTCCGGCTGAAGGGAACGGTCTTGAAAACCGTCAGGCGTGTAAAAGCGTGCGTGGGTTCGAATCCCACATCCTCCTTTTATATTAACGCGGGATGGAGCAGCTCGGTAGCTCGTCGGGCTCATAACCCGAAGGTCGTAGGTTCAAATCCTGCTCCCGCAATAAGGCTCGGTAGCTCAGTTGGTAGAGCAATGGATTGAAGCTCCATGTGTCGGCGGTTCGATTCCGTCTCGCGCCATTTATATATTTTGGAAGGGTAGCGAAGAGGCTAAACGCGGCGGACTGTAAATCCGCTCCTTCGGGTTCGGGGGTTCGAATCCCTCCCCTTCCATTTTACGGGCATAGTTTAAAGGTAGAACTAAGGTCTCCAAAACCTTCAGTGTGGGTTCAATTCCTACTGCCCGTGTTAATAGAATTATGGCGGGTGTGGTGAAGTGGTTAACACACCAGATTGTGGCTCTGGCATGCGTGGGTTCGATCCCCATCACTCGCCTATTTTATATTGGGGTATAGCCAAGCGGTAAGGCAAGGGACTTTGACTCCCTCATGCGTTGGTTCGAATCCAGCTACCCCAGTTACTATTTGCCGGCGTGGCGGAATTGGCAGACGCGCTGGACTCAAAATCCAGTGTCCGCAAGGACGTGCCGGTTCGACCCCGGCCGCCGGTATAGTTGAATAGTTGAAAAGACAAGGTTTCTAAGCCTTGTCTTTTTGTTATGTCATAAGAAATTTCTTGGAATTGTTACTAATAATTACTAATTTCATATAAAAGCACATGACTAAAAGTTATAGAAAGTGATATTTTTGGGTAATTGTATCATAGCAAAGAACAGGTATTGTTTTGCTATTCGTTACATCTCCATCAATTAAGTAATGACTTTTACTATCATAGTAAATCTTACCTAGGTATCTTCTATCTTTAGCTACTTCCCAAGAAGCAATATGGCCCGAAATAATAGCTTTATGAAATCTACCAGTGGTAATTGGAAATTTGTTTGTAAATATCTTTGAACTCGTTAGTTCTTTCCAAAGCATTCCTGCTTCTTCATCAATGCCTGCATGAACAAAAATTTGGGTATCAGTTTCATAATAGCGTTTATCCCTATATCGCTTTTTAAACCAGTTTATAAATGGGTTGAATTTGATATTATTTTTAATTTCATTTCTAACACCTGTTTCAAAGTTGTTAGCATTCGATTTAAAAATATAGTTCAATTCCTCTGGAGAGAAGAAGCTTTTTATTGTTTCTGGAAATGCTGAAGCAGTAGGCTTATCTAAAATCAACCAATCATAAAACCATTCTTCATGGTTTCCTAGAAGAGTAATAATTTGATTAGGATAAATCTCCTCAAGTTCGATTATTTTGGAAATGACTTGAAAAGATTGAAGTCCATTATCAAGATAATCTCCTAGTAAAAATAGGCGATTATCTTTATCGTTTAAATTTACTTTATTGAGAGCGTCTATGAATTCATCCAAGTATCCATGTATATCAGATATTGCGTATATTTTAGCCATAGCGTCTCATCATTTCTTCATGTGAGATAGTTTTTTTGCCACATTCAACCCATTTTTTATAAGCTTCATCAGCGACCTTAATATCATACATATCTTCAATTTTCTCTATAACAGCTTGTCTAATAAAGTCAGTCTTTGTTGTATTATTTTCTTCAACAATAGCATTTAATAAAGAATTTAACTCTTGACTAAATTGAACAGAAATTAGTGTAGTAACAACATTATTCATATAACAGCCACCTAATAGTTATTTTAGATACATTATACTCCTAGTCTAAAAGTTTCTCAATAAAAAATTTCACTTTGTATAGTATTTATTTTAATAAAATTGTAGTATCTGCAAGGATGTGCCAGTTCGAGACTGACCGCCAAGATAGTAATAAAGACAAAGTTTATAAGCCTTGTTTTCTCTTTATAAATTTTTATAGTTTAGTTACTAACTTTTTTTCTTTGTTCTTAAAAATCTAATAGCAGAACTGTATTTCTTATTTCTCTCTAAGTCTTTTTCAGTAATTAATGGTAGTCTGGTTAAATCTGAATTATGCCGTAAATCCGCCAATTTTACAACTCTAGCGAGTTCATTTGTCTTTACTAGATTGAGATAAGATTGATAATCTTGTCCTTTTTTCTTTGTGAGTATATCGACTGCTTCTATAATGTTTTTTGAAAAACCTTCCTTTTTTAGGTCTAGTAGGGTTAGTGTAGTATCTTCAATTACATCATGTAGATAGGCGACAGCTTTCTCTTCATCAGTTGTGACAAAACTAGCTACTGTTTCAGGGTGTTTAATGTAGTCAATTCCTGCTCTATCAGTTTGTCCAAAGTGTGCTTTTTTAGCTACTTCATGTGCTTTTGTTGCTTGTGATTTGTTCATGTTCTGATTATATAATTTCTGTTTGGAAAACTCAATCACTTTATAGTAATTCGTCTAGCTTGTCAGCCAGATCTTTTTGTTTGCTTGGGTACAAATGGGAGTAGGTATCAATTGTAGTCGTTATAGAAGCGTGTCCAAGTCTTTCTTTTACTACTAAATAATCTTCCCCTTGGTTAATCAACAGGGAAGCGTGAGAGTGCCTAAAATCGTGTATACGTATCTTTTTTAGTGTGTCATCACGTTCAATGATTTTCTTGAACTGCTTTTCAATAGCATTTTTTGTAATTGTGATAGGGCTATTTTGAAACACTTGTAATGTTAGGCTATTGTTGGTAAATTGCTCTAATAGATGTTTTTGTTGCTTTTCCCAATCTTGTAATTCTTGGCTTAATTTTTTATTAATGACAATTCTTCTTGTTCCTGCTTTAGTTTTTGTTGTGCTGATATGAGTTACTCCTTTATTAACATAGACAGATTTCGTGATATGAATTGTATTACTTGAAAAGTCGATGTCTTGCCATGTTAGGGCAAGAGCTTCCCCAAGTCTTAATCCTGTAAAGAATAGAACAGTAAAGAGTAGTTTGATATTGTATTCTTCGGGTTCAAATAGTGTTAAAAATTTCTGAAATTCTTTGACTGTCCAAAATTGCATTTTTGTTTTTTCGATTGGCAACTTTTTTATCAAATTTGCTGGATTGGAGGTGTAATAGCCTTTTCGCAAACCAACATCAAAAATCTTTTTGAGTAAAATCATGATTTTGTTGATAGTATTTGTGCTTAACGGTTTATCAGAATTTTTAGCTACTTTTTGCCTAAGATGTTCTCTAAATTGGTAGATGTCTTCATAGGTTAGTTTTCCGACATTATCTACCATAGAAAAATAATCTTTGATGTGTTTGTTGTAATTATTATCTTGTGTATTGATATAGCTTGCTTTTCGATGATTTATACTATCTTCTTCCTTAAAAATTTTTCTACAAGAATAATAAGGCCTGTAAAAAAACTTGACATAATCAATCCAAAAGGTATAAAGGGGATTGAAAACCAAGTATTTATCAATAAGAGGCCCACTAACAATTCAGTTCCTATTCTACTAAGAAAAAGTCTACGAGAAGTAATAACATAGGGATTAACTTTTACTTTCACAGATTTGCTCAGTTTCAGTATTTTCATCTTCATTCCTCTCAGAAATTAATGTATCTATACAACCAATTAAAAAGATAAATGGATTTTAATAAGGTCAGGCCCTCTAATATTTGCAATACTAGTAATAATATAAGTTTTGGTTAAAACTGCAACGGTTCTAATTTTAAATAATTTCATTTCGGAACTCCTAAACTATAATAGTCACCTGCAAAGCTTTGTGGTCACTGAAATCATTATCGAGAGTTGAATAGTTTTCGATTTTGGTATTTGGTGTGATAAAAATGTGATCAAGTTGTTTATCCTTCCATGTTGGTAAGTCATGACTGGCATCTACCATATAATTTTTCATTTTTGTTATTTTGTCAGACAATTCAGTAGTTACATTGATTAAGCTCTCGTTAAAATCGCCCGCCAAAATAAGATGATTATACTTGTTAGACTCAGCAATTTCAATATATTTTTTCCAAAATGCACCTCTTTCATCTTTTTGCCATTTGAAATGAAGAGAGTAAACTGCAATAGTTTGGTTATTGATAGTAAAAATACCACCACATTGTCTATTATAGAAATCTTCTTTTATTCCTAATCCTAAGGGAGTTAATTCTTTGATAGATTCAACTGATTTTTTTAAGTAAAACAATCGAGTATTTACAGGATTGCTCGCATCTTTTTCTTTTCCATATTGCTTAGGGCGTATCACTCCGTATCCTTCATTAAATAGTTTATTTTCTATTCGTTCTATATTCACACTGTAATCTTCAATTTCATCTTTTTCTACTTTATAAATAACGCGATTACCCACCTCCTGCAATGCTATAAAAGTTGGTTTGGGGTTTTGTTCCTCTGACAATAACATTTTTACGATCTTTTCTGATGTTTTCTTCTGGACTTTATTACTCATATAAAAGTTTAAATTGGCACTCAAAATAGTTAATTTTTTTGCTGTATTAGTCATAACAGAGTTCCTCCTGTTGATAGATATTTTTTATTTTAGGTTAAATTTTAGTTCAATTATTGATATTTATTTGGTGATTCTCTACTTGTCGCGATAGATTTCATTTTTATGTTAATTATCAAATCTGTCCCATGTTTCACAGTCATCTTTGATGTCATCTTCATTACAAAGTAGAACATCATAAAAATAATCGAAAGCTTCTTGTTCTTCTACTACCATGGCAAATACCTCATATATAGGCTTGTAAACCTTTTTTATTAAATATGTAATATAATTATATACCATACAAAGGTATCGGTCAACCAAAAAAACCTTATTAATTAGAATAAAAATATTTAGGGTTTTATTTTTACGGATTTTGATATATAATATCATTTAGTATTATTTTATAATTAGGAGAAGACAATGAAAAATGAACGCAGAGAGCGATGGACACAGCTTAGCTCACAAAGAATGTCACGAGTATTATGGACAATAGAATTAATTGCAAATCTATCTAGTCACAACTATGAATATAAAGATGAATGGCTTGGATATTTATTTGATTCAATCAAGCAGAAAGGAGATGAGATAAAAGAAGTATTTCAAAATCCTACCGATGCATTATCTAATAAATTGATTTCAGAATTTGAATTTCCAAAAGAAATGTTTCGTTCTCAACCTAGCCCAAAAGAATTAAAATTTAAAAATGTTGCAGAAAGAAGAATTACTAAGCTATATAAAGAAATGAACTATTTTAGCCGATTGGCTAATACCAAAAATTATACATACGACTCTATTGATGTTGACTTTCTATTTGATTGTTACTCAAATAAATACTACGAATTGGTGAGCTGGTTTCCTCCATTTATAAAAGACAGAGTTTGCAATGATATTAACGTAGCTGATTTTCCAAGTGAAAGATAGTAAAATTCTATGATTTGGAGAAGGAAAATGAACTATTGGAATGATATTAAAAATATAATAACAGAATGGCACTCTATTGATTACAGAGTTACGGAACGAGAAGATTTTGAAACAGTAAAACTAAGAGCAATTAGAGATTTTCAACATTATCTAAAATTACTTGATGAAAACACTGAAGAAGGATACCAAGAAGTTATAAGATTATTTACATTCAGCAAATTCTATGGTGAAGAACTGTGTAATGATGAAAAACTGAACAAATTGAGTAGAGATATAAGAGGGAGATTAAAACAATTCCGTTCCTAAAATGTTACTAAAAATAAAAAAACTATCGTTTTTGTGATAGAGGTAACTTTTTGAAAAGGCTATTTGACTGGCTTTATATACTTATGAAACGTTAAGAGTCCAACTCAAAATCCAGTGTCCGCAAGGACGTGCCGGTTCGACCCCGGCCGCCGGTATAGTATAGTGTTAGGAACGTTGTTATTCTTCGTTCCTTTTTTATATTATTTTTGGTATAATTATAGTTATTCAAATTTTATTTAGATTAAGAAAGTGTAGGGTAGTATGTCTTGTTCTATCGATTTATTAAAACATCGGTATTTGAAAAATATTAAAGAAAATCCTGAATTGTTTGTCGGAATTGAGTTGGAGTATCCTGTTGCAAGTTTAGAAGGGGATGCTACAGATGTTGAAGTTATAAAGGATCTATTTCATTATTTAGTTTCTACTTTGGATCTCACCGTAGCAAAGGTAGATGATTTTGGCAATCTGATCCAGTTAGTAGATCCGATAAGTCAGGATGCTATTTTATTTGAAGTTTCCTATACAACGATTGAGTTTGCATTTGGTAAGGCTGAAACGATTCAAGAGGTCGAAAATCGTTTCAATAATTATATGAATGTAATTCAGAGAAAGTTAGCTGAATCAAATCATGCTATTGTTGGCTGTGGTATCCATCCCAACTGGGATAAAAATGAGAATTGTCCAGTGGCTTATCCACGCTATCAGATGTTGATGGATTATTTGAATTTGAGTAGAAATATTATTAAATCAGATTTACATCATTTCCCTGAATATGGTACTTTTATCTGTGGGAGCCAGGTTCAGCTAGATATTTCAAAAACCAACTACTTGCGGGTGATTAATGCTTTTACTCAAATTGAAGCGGCTAAGGCTTATTTATTTGCAAACTCTGAGTTTTCGGGTGCGGATTGGGATACGAAAATTTCAAGGGATATTTTCTGGGAAGAATCTATGCATGGTATCTATCCAGAGAATGTTGGGGTCAATGCTAGACTCCTTAATGATGAAGCTGATTTTTTTGACTATCTAAATCATTCTGCGATTTTTACTGCGGAACGTGATGGGCAGACCTATTATTTTTATCCTATTCAGGCTGGGGACTATTTGGCTACGCCTGAAATCCAAGCATTTTCTCTGAATGGGGATGAGGTTATTATTTACCCCCAAGAGAAGGATTTTGAAACTCATCGTAGTTACCAGTACCAAGACTTAACGACTCGAGGAACAGTTGAGTTTCGTAGTGTGTGTACACAGCCACTTGATAGAACTTTTGCTTCTGCAGCTTTTCACTTGGGATTATTGGTTAATTTAGACAAGTTAGAAGCTTACTTAGAAACAGCACCTTTCTTTAAAGTATTTGGTTATGATTACAAGTCTTTAAGGAGACAATTTTCTAAGAAAAATCTTACAGATGAGGAAGAAACTACGATTATTGAATTTTCCAAAGACTTACTCCTACTAGCTGAGGAGGGACTAGTGGTGAGAAATAAGGAAGAAATGACCTATTTACAGCCTTTGAGAGAAGAATTGAGCCTATAATTTCTCTTATAAAGGGAGAATTTTCTGAAAAATCATGATATAATGGACGAGACTATAGATAAAGGATAGAGAGTAATGACATTAGTTTATCAATCAACGCGTGATGCCAACAATACAGTAACTGCCAGCCAAGCAATTTTGCAAGGTTTGGCGACGGACGGCGGTTTGTTTACACCGGTTACTTATCCAAAGGTAGATTTGGACTTTGACAAATTGAAAGATGCTTCTTACCAGGAAGTTGCTAAGCTAGTTTTGTCAGCATTTTTAGATGACTTTACAGTTGAGGAGTTGGACTACTGTATCAACAATGCCTACGATAGCAAATTTGATACTCCAGCTATTGCACCATTAGTGAAATTAGATGGGCAATACAATTTGGAACTTTTCCATGGTTCAACGATTGCCTTTAAGGATATGGCCTTGTCTATTTTGCCATACTTTATGACGACTGCTGCTAAGAAACATGGTTTGGAGAACAAGATTGTTATCTTGACAGCGACATCTGGTGACACGGGGAAAGCTGCTATGGCGGGGTTTGCGGATGTGCCTGGTACTGAGATTATCGTCTTTTATCCAAAGGATGGTGTCAGCAAGATTCAAGAGTTACAAATGACCACTCAGAATGGTGACAATACTCATGTTATCGCTATAGATGGTAACTTTGACGATGCGCAAACCAACGTGAAGCACATGTTTAACGACGTGGCTCTTCGTGAAAGATTAGCGGCCAACAAGTTGCAATTTTCATCTGCTAACTCTATGAATATCGGTCGTTTGGTACCACAGATTGTTTATTATGTTTATGCCTACGCTCAGTTGGTCAAGACTGGTGAGATTGTGGCTGGCGATAAGGTCAACTTCACAGTACCAACAGGAAACTTTGGAAATATCTTGGCTGCCTTTTATGCCAAACAAATCGGTCTCCCAGTTGGTAAATTGATCTGTGCTTCAAATGACAACAATGTTTTGACAGACTTCTTCAAGACACGTGTTTACGACAAGAAACGTGAGTTTAAGGTAACAACCAGCCCATCTATGGATATCTTGGTATCTTCAAACTTGGAGCGTTTGATTTTCCATCTTTTGGGGAATGATGCGGTTAAGACGGCTAAACTCATGAATGCTTTGAATAGCCAAGGTCAATATGAGTTGACTAATTTTGATGCAGAGATTTTGGACCTCTTTGCAGCTGAATATGCGACTGAGGAAGAAACTGCGGCAGAAATCAAGCGTGTTTATGAGTCAGATTCTTATATCGAGGATCCTCATACAGCGGTTGCCTCAGCAGTGTATAGAAAATACCAATCGGCCACTGGAGATGTAACTAAGACAGTGATTGCTTCAACAGCTAGTCCATACAAGTTCCCAGTAGTTGCAGTAGAAACTGTAACTGGAAAAGCAGGTTTAACAGACTTTGAAGCCTTGGCTCAATTACATGAAATCTCAGGCGTTGCAGTGCCACCAGCAGTTGATGGGCTTGAAATAGCTCCAATTCGTCACAAGACAACAGTGGCAGCTGCTGACATGCAAGCAGCGGTTGAGGCTTATTTAGGACTTTAAGACAGAGGGAGCAAACTCGGTTGGGAAACCAACTGAGTTTCTTTTCATCAGGAGGAGAGATTGTTTAAGAAAAATAAAGACATTCTTAATATTGCATTGCCAGCTATGGGTGAAAACTTTTTGCAGATGCTAATGGGAATGGTGGACAGTTATTTGGTTGCTCATTTAGGATTGATAGCTATTTCAGGGGTTTCAGTAGCTGGTAATATTATCACCATTTATCAGGCGATTTTCATCGCTCTGGGAGCTGCTATTTCCAGTGTTATTTCAAAAAGCATAGGGCAGAAAGACCAGTCGAAGTTGGCCTATCATGTGACTGAGGCGTTGAAGATTACCTTACTATTAAGTTTCCTTTTAGGATTTTTGTCCATCTTCGCTGGGAAAGAGATGATAGGACTTTTGGGGACGGAGAGGGATGTAGCTGAGAGTGGTGGACTGTATCTATCTTTGGTAGGCGGATCGATTGTTCTCTTAGGTTTAATGACTAGTCTGGGAGCCTTGATTCGTGCAACGCATAATCCACGTCTGCCTCTCTATGTTAGTTTTTTATCCAATGCCTTGAATATTCTTTTTTCAAGTCTAGCTATTTTTGTTCTGGATATGGGGATAGCTGGTGTTGCTTGGGGGACAATTCTGTCTCGTTTGGTTGGTCTTGTGATTTTGTGGTCACAATTAAAACTGCCTTATGGGAAGCCAACTTTTGGTTTAGATAAGGAACTGTTGACCTTGGCTTTACCAGCAGCTGGAGAGCGACTTATGATGAGGGCTGGAGATGTAGTGATCATTGCCTTGGTCGTTTCTTTTGGGACGGAGGCAGTTGCTGGGAATGCAATCGGAGAAGTCTTGACCCAGTTTAACTATATGCCTGCCTTTGGCGTCGCTACGGCAACGGTCATGCTGTTGGCCCGAGCAGTTGGAGAGGATGATTGGAAAAGAGTTGCTAGTTTGAGTAAACAAACCTTTTGGCTTTCTCTGTTCCTCATGTTGCCCCTGTCCTTTAGTATATATGTCTTGGGTGTACCATTAACTCATCTCTATACGACTGATTCTCTAGCGGTGGAGGCTAGTGTTCTAGTAACACTGTTTTCACTACTTGGAACCCCTATGACGACAGGAACAGTCATCTATACGGCAGTCTGGCAGGGATTAGGAAATGCACGCCTCCCTTTTTATGCGACAAGTATAGGCATGTGGTGTATCCGCATTGGAACAGGATATCTGATGGGGATTGTGCTTGGTTGGGGCTTACCTGGTATTTGGGCAGGGTCTCTCTTGGATAATGGTTTTCGCTGGTTATTTCTACGCTATCGTTACCAGCGCTATATGAGCTTGAAAGGATAGGAAATGCAAAAAACAGCTTTTATTTGGGATTTAGACGGGACTTTATTGGACTCTTACGAAGCGATTTTATCAGGGATTGAGGAGACTTTTGCTCAGTTTTCTATTCCTTATGATAAGGAGAAGGTGAGAGAGTTTATCTTCAAGTATTCGGTGCAAAATTTGCTTGTGCGGGTGGCAGAAGATAGAAATCTGGATGTTGAGGTGCTAAATCAGGTGCGTGCCCAGAGTCTGGCTGAGAAGAATGCTCAGGTAGTTTTGATGCCAGGTGCGCGTGAGGTGCTAGCTTGGGCAGACGAATCAGGAATTCAGCAGTTTATATATACTCATAAGGGGAACAACGCTTTTACCATTCTCAAGGACTTGGGGGTGGAATCCTATTTTACAGAGATTTTAACCAGTCAGAGTGGCTTTGTGCGGAAGCCAAGTCCAGAAGCGGCTACCTATCTGCTAGATAAGTATCAGTTGAATTCTGATAATACTTATTATATAGGGGATCGGACTCTGGATGTGGAATTTGCCCAGAATAGTGGGATTCAAAGTATCAACTTTTTAGAGTCTACTTATGAAGGGAATCACAGGATTCAGGCGTTAGCAGATATTTCCCGTATTTTTGAGACTAAGTGATAAAAAGATTGTGTCAGTTTTGTGACAGAGACCTAACAAACTATTTCAAGTAACCTAGTTTGTTACAAGGAATAGACAGTTCTGTTAAATAGGCCCGAGAGGGCTTTTTTTCTACATTTTTTGTGTTATGATAGACAGGTACTCATTTGAAAGGAATTTGAAAGAATGAAGAAAAGAATGTTATTAGCGTCAACAGTAGCCTTGTCATTTGCCCCAGTATTGGCAACTCAAGCAGAAGAAGTTCTTTGGACTGCACGTAGTGTTGAGCAAATCCAAAACGATTTGACTAAAACGGACAACAAAACAAGTTATACCGTACAGTATGGTGATACTTTGAGCACCATTGCAGAAGCCTTGGGTGTAGATGTCACAGTGCTTGCGAATCTGAACAAAATCACTAATATGGACTTGATTTTCCCAGAAACTGTTTTGACAACGACTGTCAATGAAGTAGAAGAAGTAACAGAAGTTGAAATCCAAACACCTCAAGCAGACTCTAGTGAAGAAGTGACAACTGCGACAGCAGATTTGACCACTAATCAAGTGACCGTTGATGATCAAACTGTTCAGGTTGCAGACCTTTCTCAACCGATTGCAGAAGCTCCAAAAGAAGTAGCATCAAATTCAGAAGTTGCAGAGACAGTGACTGCTGCAGAAGAAGTGGCACTATCTACAGACTCTACTACGCCAGAGGGACAACCAGCCGAAACAACTAGTCCAGTTGAAGAAGTAGCTCCTCAGGCAACGACTCCAGCTGAGAAGCAGGAAACACAAGCAAGCCCTCAAGCTGCATCAGCAGTGGAAGCAACTACAACAAGTTCAGAAGCAAAAGAAGTAGCATCATCAAATGGAGCTACAGCAGCAGTTTCTACTTATCAACCAGAAGAGACGAAAGTAATTTCAACAACTTACGAGGCTCCAGCTGCGCCCGATTATGCTGGACTTGCAGTAGCAAAATCTGAAAATGCAGGTCTTCAACCACAAACAGCTGCCTTTAAAGAAGAAATTGCTAACTTGTTTGGCATTACATCCTTTAGTGGTTATCGTCCAGGAGACAGTGGAGATCACGGAAAAGGTTTGGCTATCGACTTTATGGTACCAGAACGTTCAGAATTAGGGGATAAGATTGCGGAATATGCTATTCAAAATATGGCCAGCCGTGGCATTAGTTACATCATCTGGAAACAACGTTTCTATGCTCCATTCGATAGCAAATATGGGCCAGCTAACACTTGGAACCCAATGCCAGACCGTGGTAGTGTGACAGAAAATCACTATGATCACGTTCACGTTTCAATGAATGGATAAACCCGACTTGATAACATCATTTTGACGAATGAGATCTAGCTTTCGTGATGGAAAGCGATTCTCGTTCGTTTTTTCTTTGTCATACTCTTCGAAAATCTCTTCAAACCACGTCAGTTTTATCTGAAACTTCAAAGCTGTGCTTTGAGCAACCTGCGACTAGCTTCCTAGTTTGTTTTTTGATTTTCATTGAGTATCAATTTGAATGGAAAATGGAAAGTTATCATCTTGTAATGAGTTAAGCAACATTCTTGCAATCTATTTTATAGTAGATTGAAACTAGAATAGTACACAACTGCTTCTAAAACATTGTTAGAAATCGATTTGACTGTCCTGATCGATTTGTCCTGCTCTTATTTCATTTTACTATACTTTATATTATAATTGACTGGTCAACTATTGATAAATCAATAAAAAGAGAGGGGAAGAAATGCTAGAGATTCAAGATTTACTGTATCAACTCCGCTTGTCTGAGCAAGCGAGTACGCAATTGTTTGAAAAAAGGCTTGGATTAGTTTGACACGGTATCAGATTTTACTGTTTTTGCTGGAGCATTCTCCTTGTAACCAAATGGCGGTTCAGGAGCGTTTGAAAATTGATCAGGCTGCTTTGACACGGCATTTCAAGATTTTGGAAACGGAAGGTTTGGTGGAGCGTCATCGTAATCCTGAAAATCAGCGGGAAGTGTTGGTAGAGGCTGCGAAGTATGCCAAGGAGCAGTTAGTGGTGAATCCCCCTCTGCAACATATCAAGGTTAAGGAAGAGATGGAAAGTATCTTAACAGAGTTTGAGAGAACAGAACTCAGCCGTTTATTAAATAAATTGGTTTTGGGTATTGAAAATATAGAAATTTAAGGAGAAATAGATGTCAATTATTTTAACAACGATCGTTGCTTTGGAGCATTTTTACATTTTTTATTTGGAAAGTATTGCCACGCAATCAGATGCGACTAGTCGTGTATTTAATATGGAAAAGGAAGAATTGGCTCATCCGTCAGTAAGTTCATTGTTCAAAAATCAAGGAATTTATAAGGATCTGCTAGGAGTCTTTCTCTTGTATGGCATTTATTTCTCACAGAATTTAGAAATTGTGACTATTTTTGTCTTATTTGTGATTGGTGCTGCGACTTACGGCTCTTTAACAGCGGATAAAAAAATTATTTTGAAACAAGGTGGATCAGCTATTTTGGCCTTGATTAGTATTTTACTCTTTAAATACACTTGAAGGTCGATTCTAATCTCGCTAATCCTTTTTAATCCAGAATAAGGGAAATATGTTATACTTGTTTTTAAGAAAAAAGTTTCATTGAATTGGTTTTGAGGAGTTAGAAATGAAAGTATTAGTGACAGGTTTTGAGCCCTTTGGAGGGGAAAAGGGCAATCCACAGCTTTGGAGGCCATTAAAGGTTTACCAGCTGAAATCCATGGTGCTGAGGTCCGCTGGCTAGAGGTGCCGACAGTTTTTCACAAATCTGCTCAAGTATTGGAAGAAGAGATGAATCGTTATCAACCTGACTTTGTCCTTTGTATTGGGCAAGCTGGTGGAAGAACTAGTTTGACACCTGAACGAGTGGCCATTAATCAAGACGATGCACGTACTTCTGATAACGAAGATAATCAACCGATTGACCGTCCCATTCGCCCAGATGGTGCTTCGGCCTACTTTAGTAGTTTGCCGATTAAAGCGATGGTTCAAGCTATAAAAAAAGAGGGCTTACCGGCCTCTGTTTCCAATACGGCAGGGACTTTTGTCTGCAGCCATTTGATGTATCAGGCTCTCTATTTGGTAGAAAAGAAATTTCCATATGTTAAGGCAGGTTTTATGCATATTCCTTATATGATGGAACAGGTGGTGAACAGACAGACTACTCCAGCTATGAGTTTAGTGGATATTCGGCGAGGGATAGAAGCAGCAATCGGCGCTATGATAGAACATGGAGATCAGGAACTCAAGTTGATAGGCGGAGAAACTCATTGATAGAAAAAAGCTTGAGGGGAAAAACCTTCAAGCTTTTGGACGTTTTCGAGCCAATACTGCTCGGTAAAACATAATTTTAGTGCATTGGATATAAGGTAGGAGTGAAAAACTAGCAATGCCAAAGGTAATCCAATTGAGGAAGTACCAAGGAAGAAGCTGTAAATCTAGGACAAAGCGCTGGAACTTGTAGCCCTTCATAAAGGAACGGCTAGTTTTTAGGATTCGTCTTGGTGGGACCTGTCCTAGGTCTAGACTATAACAGAGAAGAAATTCCACCTGTGAATAGGCATAATACTGTGGAATATAGAGGATATTTCCTACAATGATCAAGATGAGACTTGCAAGAAAGTAGAGTCCAAAGACCATGAGGAAACGCTCGGTTTCAACTGATGAGAGATCTAGATTTGGAAACTCAGGATGTAGGGTGACGAATTTTTTGGCTAAAAAGCTACTATAAAAGAGGAGGTAAATCCCAAGTAAATTAGGGATACTCCATAAAAAGAGATAGAAACGTTTGAGAAGTAGGGTCAAAAAGGTTTGAGAAAAGCGCTCCTCATCAAAGAGAGCTAGGCTGTTTTTTACAGATGGCTCCGTTTTAGAATCTTTCATGAGTGTCAGTGTTGCATAGACGGAACTGGTCAAAAGAATAGTCCCGATAAAGGAGACTAGTAGAGGAAAGAGGTAGGCTTGAAGTATTTGGCCAAGTATGCTGAAAAATGGCTGTTCTAAAACAGTCCCGTGGATCCGAGATAAGGGATTAAGAAAACCAGATAAGATGACCAGCATACTGGGAAGGATATAGAGGAGAAAGAGACGGGGGGTGTCAGCCTGAAAATGTTTTGACTCCTGACGAATTGTTTTTAAATCAATTTTTGGATAGTTCATTCTCTTATTATACCATAGTTCTTATACATAGTTCGTGACAGTTCCTACTTTTTTTGATAAAATCATACAGTGTGTCCTTGGGCACACTGTATGAACTGGGACTGTCTTTCCCAGCTTCGGAGGTAAAAAATGTCAGATTCACCAATCAAATATCGTTTGATTAAGAAAGAAAAACACACAGGAGCTCGTCTAGGAGAAATCATCACTCCCCACGGTACCTTTCCGACACCTATGTTTATGCCAGTTGGGACACAAGCCACTGTCAAAACTCAGTCACCTGAAGAATTGAAGGAGATGGGTTCGGGAATTATCCTATCAAACACCTATCATCTCTGGCTTCGCCCTGGAGATGAACTCATTGCACGCGCTGGTGGTCTCCACAAGTTCATGAATTGGGACCAGCCTATCTTGACAGATAGTGGTGGTTTTCAGGTTTATTCTTTAGCAGATAGCCGTAATATCACAGAAGAAGGAGTAACCTTTAAAAATCATCTAAATGGTTCTAAGATGCTCCTATCCCCAGAAAAAGCCATCTCTATTCAGAATAATCTGGGTTCAGACATCATGATGTCCTTTGATGAATGTCCTCAGTTTTATCAACCTTATGACTACGTTAAGAAATCGATCGAGCGTACCAGCCGTTGGGCTGAGCGTGGTTTGAAGGCTCACCGTCGTCCACATGACCAAGGTTTGTTTGGAATTGTGCAAGGTGCAGGATTTGAAGACCTTCGCCGCCAATCAGCTCATGATCTTGTCAGCATGGATTTCTCAGGCTACTCTATCGGTGGTTTGGCAGTGGGAGAAACCCATGAAGAGATGAATGCGGTCTTGGACTTTACAACTCAACTGCTGCCTGAAAATAAACCTCGTTATCTGATGGGTGTGGGAGCGCCAGATAGCTTGATCGATGGGGTCATTCGTGGGGTGGATATGTTTGACTGTGTCTTACCGACTCGAATTGCTCGTAACGGGACTTGTATGACCAGTCAAGGACGTTTGGTTGTGAAAAATGCCCAGTTTGCTGAGGACTTTACGCCACTGGATCCTGAGTGTGATTGCTACACATGTAATAACTATACACGCGCTTACCTTCGTCACCTGCTCAAGGCTGATGAAACCTTTGGTATCCGCTTGACTAGCTACCACAATCTTTACTTCTTGCTTAACCTGATGAAGCAAGTGCGACAAGCCATCATGGATGACAATCTCTTGGAATTCCGTAAGTATTTTGTGGAAAAATATGGCTATAATAAGTCAGGACGTAATTTCTAAAATGGAATTGATATAAGCTAAAAATCCTAAGTTTTCTCTTAGGATTTTTCTTCTTTTTTTGATAGAATAAAGTGTACAATGAAAGGAAGAATAAACTCGTATGCGCATTAAATGGTTTTCCTTGATTAGGATTATAGGTTTACTTTTGGTACTCTTGTATCACTTCTTTCAGACGATCTTTCCTGGAGGATTTTTCGGGGTAGATGTCTTTTTCACATTTTCAGGTTTCCTGATTACAGCTCTACTCATTGAAGAATTTTCTAAGAACAATGAGATTGATTTGATAGGATTTTTTAGAAGACGCTTTTATCGGATTGTGCCACCTGTGGTTTTGATGGTCTTGGTGACCATGCCTTTTACTTTCTTGGTTCGCCAAGACTATGTTGCTGGAATTGGTGGCCAGATTGCGGGCGTCTTAGGCTTTATGACCAACTTCTATGAACTCCTAACAGGTGGGAGTTATGAATCTCAGTTCATTCCTCATTTGTTTGTTCATAATTGGAGTTTGGCAGTTGAGGTTCACTACTATATTCTTTGGGGATTGGCAGTTTGGTTCTTATCCAAACAAGCTAAATCAAATGGTCAGTTGAAGGGGATGGTCTTTCTCTTATCTGCTGCTGCCTTCTTGATCAGTTTCTTCTCCATGTTTATTGGTAGTTTTCTAGTGACCTCTTATTCCTCTGTTTATTTCTCCAGTTTAACTCATGTCTATCCATTCTTTTTGGGAAGTATGTTAGCAACTATTGTAGGCGTTCGTCAGACGACTTCCCTCGTCAAGCAGTTGGATAAAATCTGGGATTTACGAAAGACTTTGGTAGTTTTTGGAGGAGGCTTTGGTTTCCTAGTTCTTTTGACTTTCTTTGTCAAATTCACTTATCTTTTTGCCTATCTTATCGGCTTCTTGCTTGCCAGTCTTGCAGCTCTTGCCATGATTCTGGCGGCGCGTGTCTTACATGAAAAGACACATCATATACAGGAGCCGAAGATTATCAGCTTTTTAGCGGATACTAGCTATGCGGTTTATCTTTTCCATTGGCCTTTCTATATCATTTTCTCACAGTTGACATCAAATCTTCTTGCTGTATTACTGACTCTGATTTGTTCTTATGGCTTTGCCAGTCTGTCATTTTATGTATTGGAACCTTGGATTGCAGGCAAGAACACACCTATTGTCCAAACTCTTCGTCCCCTGCCTTATATTCACGCAATTCTTGCAGCAGGTACAGGAATCTTGACCATCATTGTCTGCACGGTGACCTTGTTGGCACCACAAGTGGGAGCGTTTGAGACAGACTTGACTGTCAATGGCTTGAAGCAAGCTGCAACAAATATTGGCCAGACCAAGGTGATGGCAGAACGGGCAGATGCAAACAGTTTGGGAATTGCTGATGGCACTATGTTAATTGGTGACTCAGTGGCTTTAAGGGCAAATACAGCACTACAGACAGCTCTTCCTGGAGCACAGATTAACGCGCAGGTCAGCGTAACAACCAAGACCGCAAATGAAATCATGCTAAATAATAGCCAGAATAAATTTTTACCTAAGACGGTGGTCATTGCGACTGGGGTAAATAATCCTGAGAATTACAAGGATGACTGGGACAGTATCGTGAAAAATCTTCCTAAGGGACACCATATGATTTTGGTGACTCCTTATGAGGGAGATAAGACAAAAGAGACCTATGCCATCGTTGAGAAGGCTGCTGCCTATATGAGAGAATTGGCAGAGAAGACACCTTACATTACGATAGCAGATTGGAATCAAGTTGCGAAAGAGCATCCAGAAATTTGGGCTGGAACAGACCAGGTTCATTTCGGGAGTGAGAGTAGCACTATCGAAGCAGGAGCAAAATTGTATGCAGATACGATTGCCACAGCTTTGCAGACAGCTCAAGACAAGCCGGTTAAATCAAAATAACTTGTATTAAAAAAGAGAAGAGTTGGAGAAATCCAGCTCTTTTAAAATATCTCCAAAAAATAGGTCTATACCATTTACAAATAAAAAAGAAAGGTTTATAATGTAATTGACATAATAAATTGTAGAATCAATCTTTTAAGGAGGTTAACATTATGCCTAACTATATTAAAGCGGATCAGTTTTTCTACCCACACGGAGTTCGTCGAGGTGGTTACTTGGAACTTGTGGACGGCAAGTTTGGGAAACATGTAGAGCAGATTCCTGAAGGGGCTGAGGTGATTGACTATACAGGTTATAGCATTGCCCCAGGTCTTGTGGATACTCATATTCATGGATATGCAGGTGTAGATGTGATGGACAACAACATTGAAGGTACATTGCATACTATGAGTGAAGGACTTCTTAGTACCGGTGTTACCAGTTTCTTACCCACAACTTTAACAGCCACTTATGAGCAATTGCTTGCAGTCACTGAAAATCTTGGAAACCATTATAAAGAAGCAACAGGTGCTAAGATTCGTGGGATTTATTATGAAGGTCCATATTTCACAGAAACTTTTAAGGGGGCACAAAATCCAACTTATATGAGAGACCCGGGTGTTGAGGAGTTTCATTCTTGGCAGGATGCTGCAAAAGGGATGCTAAATAAAATCGCTATTGCACCAGAACGTGATGGGGTGGAAGACTTTGTTCGTACAGTTACGGGCGAAGGTGTGACGGTTGCTCTTGGACATTCAAACGCGACTTTTGATGAAGCCAAAAAAGCAGTCGATGCTGGAGCGAGTGTTTGGGTGCATGCCTACAATGGAATGCGTGGGTTGACTCACCGTGAATTGGGTATGGTTGGAGCCATGTACCAATTGCCACATACCTATGCAGAGTTGATCTGTGATGGTCACCACGTAGATCCAAAGGCTTGCGAAATTCTTATCAAACAAAAAGGAACAGAAAACATCGCTCTTATCACAGACTGTATGACAGCTGGGGGATTGGAAGACGGAGATTATATGTTGGGAGAATTCCCAGTTGTCGTTGCAAATGGAACTGCACGCCTCAAATCGACAGGTAACTTGGCAGGTTCTATCCTCAAACTCAAAGATGGTTTGAAGAATGTGGTCGAATGGGGAATTGCGAATCCGCATGAAGCAGTCATGATGGCCAGCTTCAACCCAGCTAAATCCGTTCACATCGATGACGTCTGTGGCCAAATCCGTGAAGGCTACGACGCTGACTTCATCGTATTAGATAAAGATTTGGAATTGGTAGCAACCTACCTAGATGGCGTGAAACGTTATCAAGCATAAGAGAGAAGGCAGAAGTTAGAAACTAGCTTCTGCTTTTTTATACAGGGTACTTTACTGGTAAATAAAAAGTTAAAAAAATCACAAAAAAAGCTTGAAGAAACAAAGAAAAAGGCTTACAATTGAACTATAAATATTACAAATAAAAAAACGGAGGAGTGCTTTATGAAAGCCTATACTTATGTTAAACCAGGACTTGCTTCTTTTGTTGATGTAGACAAACCAGTTATTCGTAAGCCAACAGACGCTATTGTGCGTATTGTAAAAACCACTATTTGTGGAACAGACCTCCATATTATCAAAGGGGATGTTCCTACTTGCCAAAGTGGTACCATTCTTGGCCACGAAGGGATTGGGATTGTTGAAGAAGTTGGGGAAGGAGTTTCCAACTTCAAAAAAGGTGACAAGGTCTTGATTTCTTGCGTCTGTGCCTGTGGTAAATGCTACTACTGTAAAAAAGGAATTTATGCCCACTGTGAAGACGAAGGGGGCTGGATTTTCGGTCACTTGATTGATGGTATGCAGGCTGAATATCTACGTGTCCCTCATGCAGATAATACTCTTTACCATACTCCAGAAGACTTGTCAGATGAAGCTTTGGTTATGCTGTCAGACATTCTGCCTACTGGATATGAAATTGGTGTCTTAAAAGGGAAAGTAGAACCTGGTTGCAGCGTAGCCATTATTGGTTCAGGTCCAGTTGGATTGGCTGCTCTTTTAACAGCCCAATTCTATTCACCAGCTAAATTGATTATGGTGGACTTGGATGATAACCGTTTGGATACTGCAGTATCCTTTGGTGCTACTCATAAGGTAAACTCTTCAGACCCTGAAAAAGCGATAAAAGAAATTTATGATTTGACAGATGGTCGCGGTGTAGATGTCGCTATTGAAGCTGTAGGGATTCCTGAAACATTTGATTTCTGTCAAAAGATTATCGGTGTAGACGGAACGGTTGCCAACTGTGGTGTGCATGGTAAACCAGTTGAATTCGATTTAGATAAACTTTGGATTCGCAACATCAATGTAACAACTGGTTTGGTATCTACAAATACGACTCCACAATTGTTGAAAGCACTTGAAAGTCATAAGATTGAACCAGAAAAATTGGTAACTCACTATTTCAAACTCAGTGAAATTGAAAAAGCCTATGAAGTCTTCAGTAAGGCAGCAGACCACCATGCCATTAAGGTCATTATCGAAAACGATATCTCAGAAGCCTAAGTAGTAAAAATATTTTTGTACATAAGCAAATAGAAATTCAGTCATCCATCAGATGGCTGGATTTTTTATCAAAAAATTAAGAAATGAGCATATTTCTTTCCTTGTCTGGCGGAATTGGTTATAATATACGGTACAAAGGAATGAATGAATATGTATCGTGTTATAGAAATGTACGGAGATTTTGAACCGTGGTGGTTCTTAGAAGGTTGGGAAGAAGATATTGTAGCAAGTAGAAAATTTGACCAGTATTATGATGCTCTCAAATACTACAAAACTTGCTGGTTTAGATTGGAACAAGAATCCCCTCTTTATAAAAGTAGAAGCGACTTGATGACCATTTTTTGGGACCCGGAAGACCAACGCTGGTGTGATGAATGTGATGAGTATTTACAACAATACCATTCTTTGGCTCTTTTGCAGGATGAGCAGGTTATCCCAGACGAAAAACTACGCTCAGGCTATGAAAAACAAACCAGTCAGGAAAGGAATCGTTCTTGCCGTATGAAATTAAAATAGAGAAAAGTAACTTTTTTGGAGTTGCTTTTTTTATTTTTCTAACTCTTTGCGAATAGTATAGGTGAGGAGGTAAGTATGGTTCAAGAAATTGCACAAGAAATCATTCGTTCGGCTCGGAAAAAAGGGGCGCAAGACATTTATTTTGTCCCCAAGTTAGATGGCTATGAGCTTCATATGAGGGTAGGAGACGAGCGCTGTAAAATTGGTAGCTATGATTTTGAAAAGTTTGCAGCCGTTATCAGTCACTTTAAGTTTGTGGCGGGTATGAATGTGGGAGAAAAAAGACGTAGTCAACTGGGTTCCTGTGATTATGCCTATGACCAGAAGATGGCGTCTCTACGTTTATCTACTGTAGGCGATTATCGGGGGCATGAGAGTTTGGTTATCCGTTTGTTGCACGATGAGGAGCAGGACTTGCATTTTTGGTTTCAGGATATTGAAGAATTAGGCAAGCAGTACAGGCAACGGGGACTCTATCTTTTTGCTGGTCCGGTTGGGAGTGGTAAGACGACCTTGATGCATGAATTGTCCAAGTCACTCTTTAAAGGACAGCAAGTTATGTCCATCGAAGATCCTGTCGAAATCAAGCAGGACGATATGCTTCAGTTGCAGTTGAACGAAGCAATCGGCCTAACCTATGAAAATCTAATCAAACTTTCCTTGCGTCATCGACCAGATCTCTTGATTATCGGAGAAATTCGTGACAGCGAGACGGCGCGTGCAGTGGTCAGAGCTAGTTTGACAGGTGCGACAGTCTTTTCAACCATTCACGCCAAGAGTATCCGAGGTGTTTATGAGCGTCTGCTGGAGTTGGGTGTGAGTGAAGAAGAATTGGCAGTTGTTCTGCAAGGAGTCTGCTACCAGAGATTAATCGGGGGAGGAGGAATCGTTGACTTTGCAAACAGAGATTATCAAGAACACCAAGCAGCCAAGTGGAATGAGCAAATTGACCAGCTTCTTAAAGATGGACATATCACAAGTCTTCAGGCTGAGACGGAAAAAATTAGCTACAGCTAAGCAAAAAAATATCATCACCCTATTTAACAATCTCTTTTCTAGCGGTTTTCATCTGGTGGAGACTATCTCCTTTTTAGATAGGAGTTCCTTGTTGGACAAGCAGTGTGTGACCCAGATGCGTACAGGCTTGTCTCAGGGGAAATCATTCTCAGAAATGATGGAAAGTTTGGGATGTTCAAGTACCATTGTCACTCAGTTATCTCTAGCTGAAGTTCATGGCAATCTTCACCTGAGTTTGGGAAAGATAGAAGAATATCTAGACAATCTGGCCAAGGTCAAGAAAAAGTTAATTGAAGTAGCGACCTATCCTTTGATTTTGCTGGGTTTTCTTCTCTTAATTATGCTGGGGCTACGGAATTACCTGCTCCCACAACTGGATAGTAGCAATATTGCCACCCGAATTATCGGTAATCTGCCACAAATTTTTCTAGGCATGGTAGGGCTTGTTTCCGTGCTTGCCCTTTTAGCACTAACTTTTTATAAAAGAAGTTCTAAGATGAGTGTCTTTTCTATCTTAGCACGCCTTCCCTTTATTGGAATCTTTGTGCAGACCTACTTGACAGCCTATTATGCACGTGAATGGGGGAATATGATTTCACAGGGAATGGAGCTGACGCAGATTTTTCAAATGATGCAGGAACAAGGTTCCCAGCTCTTTAAAGAAATCGGTCAAGATCTGGCTCAAACCCTGAAAAATGGCCGTGAATTTTCTCAGACGATAGGAACCTATCCTTTCTTTAGGAAGGAATTGAGTCTCATCATAGAGTATGGGGAAGTTAAGTCCAAGCTGGGTAGTGAGTTGGAAATCTATGCTGAAAAAACTTGGGAAGCCTTTTTTACCCGAGTCAACCGCACCATGAATTTGGTGCAGCCACTGGTTTTTATCTTTGTGGCACTGATTATCGTTTTACTTTATGCGGCAATGCTCATGCCCATGTATCAAAATATGGAGGTAAATTTTTAAAATGAAAAAAATGATGACATTCTTGAAAAAAGCTAAGGTTAAAGCTTTTACATTGGTGGAGATGTTGGTGGTCTTGCTGATTATCAGCGTGCTTTTCTTGCTCTTTGTACCTAATCTGACCAAGCAAAAAGAAGCAGTCAATGACAAAGGAAAAGCAGCTGTTGTTAAGGTGGTGGAAAGCCAGGCAGAACTTTATAGCTTGGATAAAAATGAAGATGCTACTCTGAGCAAGTTACAAGGAGATGGGCGCATCACGGAAGAACAGGTTAAAGCTTATAATGAATACTATACGAAAAATGGAGGGGCAAATCGTAAAGTCAATGATTAAGGCCTTTACCATGCTGGAAAGTCTCTTGGTTTTGGGACTTGTGAGTATCCTTGCCTTGGGCTTATCCAGCTCTGTCCAGTCCACTTTTGCAGCAGTAGAGGAGCAGATTTTCTTTATGGAGTTTGAAGAACTCTATCGGGAAACCCAAAAACGCAGTGTAGCCAGTCAGCAAAAGACTAGTCTAAATTTAGATGGGCAGACGCTTAGCAATGGCAGTCAAAAGTTGACAGTTCCTAAAGGAATTCAGGCCCCATCAGGTCAAAGTGTTACATTTGATCGTGCTGGGGGCAATTCGTCCCTGGCTAAGGTTGAATTTCAGACCAGTAAAGGAGCGATTCGCTATCAATTATATCTAGGAAATGGAAAAATTAAACGCATTAAGGAAACAAAAAATTAGGGCAGTGATTTTACTGGAAGCAGTAGTCGCTCTAGCTATCTTTGCCAGCATTGCGACCCTCCTTTTGGGACAAATTCAAAAAAATAGGCAAGAGGAAGCAAAAATCTTGCAAAAGGAAGAAGTCTTGAGGGTAGCTAAGATGGCCTTGCAGACGGGGCAAAATCAGATAAACATCAACGGAGTTGAGATTCAGGTATTTTCTAGTGAAAAAGGATTGGAGGTCTACCATGGTTCAGAACAGTTGTTGGCAATCAAAGAGCCATAAGGTCAAGGCTTTTACCTTGTTAGAATCCCTGCTTGCCCTGCTTGTCATCAGTGGGGGCTTACTCCTTTTTCAAGCTATGAGTCAGCTCCTCATTTCAGAAGTTCGCTACCAGCAACAAAGCGAGCAAAAGGAGTGGCTCTTGTTTGTGGACCAACTTGAGGCAGAATTAGACCGTTCGCAGTTCGAAAAAGTAGAAGGCAATCGCCTATACATGAAGCAAGATGGCAAGGACATCGCCATCGGTAAGTCAAAGTCAGACGATTTTCGTAAAACCGATGCTAGTGGACGGGGGTATCAGCCTATGGTTTATGGCCTCAAATCAGCTCAGATTACAGAGGACAATCAACTGGTTCATTTTCGTTTCCAGTTTCAAAAAGGCTTAGAAAGGGAGTTCATCTATCGTGTGGAAAAAGAAGAAAGTTAAGGCAGGTGTTCTCCTCTATGCAGTCACCATGGCAGCTATCTTTAGTCTTTTGTTGCAATTTTACTTGAACCGACAAGTCGCCCACTATCAAGACTATGCTTTGAATAAAGAAAAATTGGTTGCTTTTGCCATGGCTAAACGAACCAAGGATAAAGCCGAGCAAGAAAGTGGGGAACAGGTCTTTAATCTAGGTCAGGTAAGCTATCAAAACAAGAAAACAAGCTTGGTGACGACTGTTCGTACGGATAAGAGTCAATATGAGTTTCTGTTTCCTTCAGTCAAAATCAAAGAAGAGAAAAGAGATAAAAAGGAAGAGGTAGCGACTGATTCAAGCGAAAAAGCGGAGAAGAAAAAATCAGAAGAGAAGCCTGAAAAGAAAGAGAATTCCTAGTCAATTCAACTATAATGCGTTGAATCCAGAATAGTCCACTGTAGTTTCTAGAAAATTGCTGGAAATGGATGTTAAGCTCCAATTCATTTGTTTATATCTTATTTCAGTTTACTATACTTTGTGCTAAACTAAAGATATGAAACATGATTTTAACCACAAAGCAGAAACTTTCGATTCCCCTAAAAATATCTTCCTCGCAAACTTGGTATGTCAAGCAGTCGAGAAACAGATTGATATTTTATCAGACAAAGAAATTTTAGATTTCGGTGGTGGCACGGGTCTATTAGCCTTGCCCCTAGCCAAGCAGGCTAAGTCAGTTACTCTTGTAGACATTTCTGAGAAAATGTTGGAGCAAGCTCGTTTGAAAGCGGAGCAGCAAGCAATCAAGAATATCCAGTTTTTGGAGCAAGATTTACCGAAAAATCCCTTGGAGAAAGAGTTTGATTGCCTTGCTGTTAGTCGGGTTCTTCATCATATGCCTGATTTGGATGCGGCTCTCTCACTGTTTCATCAACATTTGAAGGAAGATGGGAAACTCATCATTGCTGATTTTACCAAGACAGAAGCTAATCATCATGGATTTGATTTAGCTGAACTGGAAAACAAGCTAATTGAGCATGGTTTTTCATCTGTGAATAGTCAGATTCTCTATAGCGCTGAAGACCTGTTTCAAGGAAATTACTCAGAATTCTTTTTAATAGTAGCCCAAAAATCACTCGCCTAGTCAGGGAGTGATTTTTCTATAAGGATGGAAAAAAGAAGGGAAATTTGATAAGATAGGAATATGGATTTTGAAAAAATTGAACAAGCTTATACCTATTTACTAGAGAATGTCCAAGTCATCCAAAGTGATTTGGCGACCAACTTTTATGACGCCTTGGTGGAGCAAAACAGCATCTATCTGGATGGTGAAACTGAGCTAAACCAGGTCAAAGACAACAATCAGGCCCTTAAGCGTTTAGCACTACGCAAAGAAGAATGGCTCAAGACCTACCAGTTTCTCTTGATGAAGGCTGGGCAAACAGAACCCTTGCAGGCCAATCACCAGTTTACACCAGATGCCATTGCTTTGCTTTTGGTGTTTATTGTGGAAGAGTTGTTTAAAGAGGAGGAAATTACTATCCTCGAAATGGGTTCTGGGATGGGAATTCTAGGCGCTACTTTCTTGACCTCGCTTGATAAAAAGGTGGATTACTTGGGAATGGAAATGGATGATTTGCTGATTGATCTGGCAGCTAGCATGGCAGATGTAATTGGTTTGCAGGCTGGCTTTGTCCAAGGAGATGCCGTTCGTCCACAAATGCTCAAAGAAAGCGATGTGGTCATCAGTGACTTGCCTGTTGGCTATTATCCTGATGATGCCGTTGCGTCGCGCCATCAAGTTGCTTCTAGCCAAGAACATACTTACGCCCATCACTTGCTCATGGAACAAGGGCTTAAGTACCTCAAGTCAGACGGATACGCTATTTTTCTAGCTCCGAGTGATTTGTTGACCAGTCCTCAAAGTGATTTGTTAAAAGAATGGCTGAAAGAAGAGGCGAGTCTGGTTGCTATGATTAGTCTGCCTGAAAATCTCTTTGCTAATGCCAAACAATCTAAGACTATTTTTATCTTACAGAAGAAAAATGAAATAGCAGTAGAGCCTTTTGTTTATCCACTTGCTAGCTTGCAAGATGCAAGTGTTTTAATGAAATTTAAAGAAAATTTTCAAAAATGGACTCAAGGTACTGAAATATAAAATAGATTTTGTTATAATAGTTGAAAACGCTTAAAAAGGGGTATCATGTTATGACAAAAACAATTGCAATCAATGCAGGAAGTTCAAGTTTGAAATGGCAATTATACTTAATGCCAGAAGAAAAAGTATTGGCGAAAGGTTTGATTGAACGTATCGGTTTGAAAGATTCAATTTCAACTGTAAAATTTGACGGCCGTTCTGAACAACAAATTTTGGATATTGAAAATCATACACAAGCCGTTAAAATTTTATTGGATGACTTGATTCGTTTCGATATTATCAAGGCTTATGACGAGATTACAGGTGTTGGACATCGTGTTGTTGCTGGTGGAGAATATTTCAAAGAATCAACAGTTGTTGAGGGAGATGTTTTAGAAAAAGTTGAAGAGTTGAGTTTGTTGGCTCCTCTACACAACCCGGCCAATGCAGCAGGTGTTCGTGCCTTCAAGGAATTGTTGCCAGACATTACCAGTGTAGTTGTTTTTGATACTTCCTTCCACACAAGTATGCCAGAGAAAGCTTATCGCTACCCTCTACCAACAAAATATTACACAGAAAACAAGGTTCGTAAATACGGTGCTCATGGTACAAGTCACCAGTTTGTAGCAGGAGAAGCTGCAAAACTCTTGGGACGTCCATTAGAAGACTTGAAGTTAATTACCTGTCATATTGGTAACGGAGGCTCAATTACAGCTGTGAAAGCCGGCAAATCTGTAGACACTTCTATGGGGTTCACTCCTCTTGGTGGTATTATGATGGGAACGCGTACAGGGGATATTGATCCAGCTATCATTCCTTATTTAATGCAATATACAGAGGATTTTAACACACCAGAAGATATCAGTCGTGTTCTTAACCGTGAATCAGGTCTTTTGGGAGTTTCTGCTAATTCTAGCGATATGCGCGATATAGAAGCAGCTGTAGCAGAAGGGAATCACGAGGCTAGCTTGGCTTATGAAATGTATGTTGACCGTATCCAAAAACATATCGGTCAGTACCTTGCAGTGCTAAATGGAGCAGATGCCATTGTTTTCACAGCAGGTGTCGGTGAAAATGCAGAGAGTTTCCGTCGTGATGTAATCTCAGGGATTTCGTGGTTTGGTTGTGATGTTGATGATGAAAAGAATGTCTTTGGCGTTACAGGAGACATCTCAACAGAGGCAGCTAAAATCCGTGTCTTGGTTATTCCAACAGATGAAGAATTAGTCATTGCCCGTGACGTTGAACGCTTGAAAAAATAAGTGAAACTAAAAAAATATTCAATACAAGGAGTTGGGAAAGTTATTTTTCCAGCTTCTTTTTCTGATGAAATTGTCCAAAACCTTGCTATGATTGGCTTTTTTGAAAAATATGGTATAATAGTAGTAATTTAATAGATGGAGTTGAGTTTTGAAGAAAAACTTTCGTGTAAAAAGAGAGAAAGATTTTAAGGCGATTTTCAAGGAGGGGACAAGTTTTGCTAATCGCAAATTTGTGGTCTACCAATTAGAAAACCAGAAAAACCATTTTCGAGTAGGTCTATCAGTTAGCAAAAAACTGGGGAATGCCGTCACTAGAAATCAAATTAAGCGACGGATTCGGCATATTATCCAGAATGCAAAAGGGAGTCTGGTAGAAGATGTCGACTTTGTTGTCATTGCTCGAAAAGGAGTCGAAACCTTGGGATACGCAGAGATGGAGAAAAATCTACTCCATGTATTAAAATTATCAAAGATTTACCGGGAAGGAAATGGGAGTGAAAAAGAAACTAAAGTTGACTAGTTTGCTAGGACTGTCTCTGTTAATCATGACAGCCTGTGCGACTAATGGGGTAACTAGCGATATTACAGCCGAATCGGCTGATTTTTGGAGTAAATTGGTTTACTTCTTTGCGGAAATCATTCGCTTTTTATCGTTTGATATTAGTATCGGAGTGGGGATTATTCTCTTTACGGTCTTGATTCGTACAGTCCTCTTGCCAGTCTTTCAGGTGCAAATGGTGGCTTCTAGGAAAATGCAGGAAGCTCAGCCACGCATTAAGGCGCTTCGAGAACAATATCCAGGTCGAGATATGGAAAGCAGAACCAAACTAGAGCAGGAAATGCGTAAAGTATTTAAAGAAATGGGTGTCAGACAGTCAGACTCTCTTTGGCCGATTTTGATTCAGATGCCGGTTATTTTGGCCCTGTTCCAAGCCCTATCAAGAGTTGACTTTTTAAAGACAGGTCATTTCTTATGGATTAACCTTGGTAGTGTGGATACAACCCTTGTTCTTCCGATTTTAGCAGCAGTATTCACCTTTTTAAGTACTTGGTTGTCCAACAAAGCTTTGTCTGAGCGAAATGGCGCTACGACTGCGATGATGTATGGGATTCCAGTCTTGATTTTTATCTTTGCAGTTTATGCGCCAGGTGGAGTCGCCCTATACTGGACAGTGTCTAATGCTTATCAAGTCTTGCAAACCTATTTCTTGAATAATCCATTCAAGATTATCGCAGAGCGCGAGGCCGTAGTACAGGCACAAAAAGATTTGGAAAATAGAAAAAGAAAAGCCAAGAAAAAGGCTCAGAAAACGAAATAAATAAGGAGGAATCTGGTAATGGTAGTATTTACAGGTTCAACTGTTGAAGAAGCAATCCAGAAAGGATTGAAAGAATTAGATATTCCAAGAATGAAGGCTCATATCAAAGTCATTTCTAGGGAGAAAAAAGGCTTTCTTGGTCTATTTGGTAAAAAACCAGCCCAAGTGGATATTGAAGCGATTAGTGAAACGACTGTTGTCAAAGCAAATCAACAGGTAGTAAAAGGCGTTCCGAAAAAAATCAATGATTTGAACGAGCCTGTGAAGACGGTTAGTGAAGAAACCGTTGACCTTGGTCATGTGGTTAATGCTATTAAAAAAATAGAGGAAGAAGGTCAAGGTATTTCTGATGAAGTCAAGGCTGAAATCTTAAAACATGAAAGACATGCCAGCACTATCTTAGAAGAAACTGGTCACATTGAGATTTTAAATGAACTTCAAATCGAGGAAGCGATGAGGGAAGAAGCAGGCGCTGATGACCTTGAAACTGAGCAAGATCAAACTGAAAATCAAGACTTGAAAGAGATGGGCTTGAAGGTCGAGCAAAGTTATGATATTGCCCAGGTGGCTACGGATGTGACTGCCTATGTTCAAGCGATTGTGGATGACATGGATGTTGAAGCTACACTTTCAAATGATTATAACCGTCGTAGCATCAATCTACAAATTGACACCAACGAACCAGGTCGTATTATCGGCTACCATGGTAAAGTCTTGAAGGCCTTGCAACTGTTGGCTCAAAATTATCTTTACAACCGCTATTCCAAAACCTTCTACGTTACAATCAATGTCAATGATTATGTCGAACACCGTGCAGAAGTCTTGCAGACCTATGCGCAAAAATTGGCGAATCGTGTTTTGGAAGAAGGTCGCAGTCATAAAACAGATCCAATGTCAAATAGCGAACGCAAGATTATCCATCGTATTATTTCACGTATGGATGGCGTGACTAGTTACTCTGAAGGTGATGAGCCAAATCGCTATGTTGTTGTAGATACAGAATAAGTAAAATCAGGGTTGACCTGATTTTTTGCTAGTTAGAGGAGGTTAAACTGATGTTGAATAAGATAAGAGACTATCTAGACTTTTCTGGTTTGCAGTACCGTAGTCCTGATAAAGCGGGAGCAGAGCGAGAGAAGATGCTGGTGTTCCGCCACAAAGGACAAGAGGCCCGAAAGGCTTTTACAGAACTGGCCAAAGCCTTTCAAGCAAGCCATCCAGAATGGCAACTCCAACAGACTAGTCAGTGGATGAATCAGGCCCAGCGTTTGAGACCACATTTTTGGGTTTATCTACAGAGAGACGGACAAGTGACAGAACCTATGATGGCCTTACGTTTGTATGGGACATCTACTGACTTTGGAATTTCTTTGGAAGTCAGTTTCATCGAACGTAAGAAGGATGAGCAAACACTGGGCAAGCAGGCCAAAGTTTTAGACATTCCAACCGTTAAAGGGATTTATTATCTAACCTACTCTAATGGTCAAAGTCAACGGTGGGAGGCGAATGAAGAAAAGCGTCGTACTTTACGCGAGAAGGTGAGAAGTCAAGAAGTTCGAAAAGTTTTAGTGAAGGTAGATGTTCCTATGACAGAAAATTCGTCTGAAGAAGAAATCGTAGAAGGCTTATTGAAGTCTTATTCTAAAATTCTTCCCTATTATCAGGTGACTAGAGGATAACGTGTCAGTCAATTATTATAAGATTACAGTCCAAGAGTGAACAGTCCGCTGTGTAATTCTTGGTCTTTTTGTTTGCGCTTTCGCATTATATAATAAACTTACAAAAACAATTCAAAAGGAGAACAATTATGGAAGTCGTTTCAAATGTTCTAAATTGGTTTTCTAGCAATATTTTGCAGAATCCCGCATTTTTCGTAGGTTTATTGGTGTTGATAGGATATGCACTTTTGAAAAAACCTGCCCATGACGTTTTTTCAGGGTTTGTTAAAGCAACAGTAGGGTATATGTTGCTTAACGTGGGTGCTGGTGGTTTGGTTACAACCTTTCGTCCAATCTTAGCAGCTCTTAACTACAAATTCCAAATTGGTGCAGCGGTTATCGACCCTTACTTTGGACTTGCTGCAGCAAACAACAAAATTGCAGCAGAGTTTCCAGATTTTGTTGGAACTGCAACTACAGCTCTATTGATTGGTTTTGGAATAAATATCTTGCTCGTAGCTCTTCGAAAGATTACGAAGGTAAGAACCCTCTTTATTACTGGTCACATCATGGTACAACAAGCTGCAACAGTATCTCTTATGGTTCTATTCTTAGTACCACAATTGCGCAATGCTTACGGTACAGCAGCGATTGGTATCATCTGTGGACTTTACTGGGCAGTTAGTTCAAATATGACTGTTGAGGCAACTCAACGCTTGACTGGTGGTGGCGGATTTGCGATTGGTCACCAACAGCAATTTGCAATCTGGTTTGTAGATAAAGTAGCAGGACGCTTTGGTAAGAAAGAAGAAAGTTTAGACAATCTTAAATTACCTAAGTTCCTCTCAATCTTCCACGATACAGTTGTTGCATCTGCTACCTTGATGCTCGTATTCTTCGGAGCCATTCTTTTAATCTTGGGTCCAGACATTATGTCTAATAAAGAAGTCATCACTTCAGGAACTCTATTCAATCCTGCTAAACAAGATTTCTTTATGTACATTATCCAAACAGCCTTTACCTTCTCAGTTTACTTGTTCGTTTTGATGCAAGGTGTCCGAATGTTCGTATCTGAGTTGACAAACGCCTTCCAAGGTATTTCAAACAAATTGTTGCCAGGTTCATTCCCAGCGGTTGACGTTGCAGCTTCTTATGGATTTGGTTCTCCAAATGCTGTCTTGTCAGGATTTACCTTTGGTTTGATTGGTCAATTGATTACAATTGTTTTGCTCATCGTCTTTAAAAATCCGATTCTTATTATTACAGGATTTGTACCAGTGTTCTTTGACAATGCAGCCATTGCGGTCTACGCTGATAAACGCGGCGGATGGAAAGCGGCTGTTATCCTTTCCTTTATATCAGGTGTCCTTCAAGTTGCTCTAGGAGCTCTTTGTGTGGCCCTTCTCGATTTGGCATCTTATGGTGGCTACCATGGAAATATCGACTTTGAATTCCCATGGCTTGGATTTGGATATATCTTCAAATACCTTGGTATTGTTGGTTATGTACTTGTGTGTCTCTTCTTGCTTGTTATTCCTCAACTTCAATTTGCCAAAGCAAAAGATAAAGAGAAATATTACAACGGTGAAGTTCAAGAAGAAGCTTAGTATCTAGAAAAGGAGAAATAAAATGGTTAAAGTATTAGCAGCGTGCGGAAATGGAATGGGTTCATCAATGGTTATCAAGATGAAGGTTGAAAATGCTCTCCGTAAGCTTAATCAAACAGATTTTACAGTCAATTCATGCAGTGTCGGTGAAGCTAAAGGTTTAGCAGTAGGATATGACATCGTAATCGCTTCTCTTCATTTGATTCAAGAATTGGAAGGGCGAACTAATGGGAAGTTAATTGGACTTGATAACTTGATGGATGATAAAGAAATCACCGAAAAACTCAGTCAAGCACTACAGTAAAAGGTTGGAGGGGGCTGGACAGAAACTGAGAGTTATCGTTTCTGTCCTTCTCCCTCTTTAAATAAAGGAGGCAGATATGAATTTAAAACAAGCTTTAATTGACAATGACTCGATCCGACTAGGTTTAGAGGCTAACGATTGGAAAGAAGCAGTCAAGGTAGCAGTAGATCCCTTGATTGAAAGTGGGGCAATTTTGCCAGAGTATTACGATGCTATCATTGAATCGACTGAAGAGTATGGGCCTTACTATATCTTGATGCCAGGTATGGCTATGCCCCACGCTAGACCTGAAGCTGGTGTGCAAAGTGATGCCTTTTCATTGATTACCTTACAAAATCCTGTTGTATTTTCAGATGGGAAAGAGGTATCTGTTTTGTTGGCACTAGCAGCAACAAGTTCAAAAATTCACACAAGTGTGGCCATTCCACAAATTATTGCCCTGTTTGAATTAGAAGATTCTATTGCACGTTTACAGGCTTGCCAGACTAAAGAAGATGTCTTGGCTATGATTGAAGAATCTAAGGATAGCCCTTATCTCGAAGGATTGGATTTGGAAAGTTAGAAAGAGGAATAAAGAAATGACAAAAAGAATACCTAATTTACAAGTTGCATTAGACCATTCAGACTTGCAAGGAGCGATTAAAGCAGCTGTTTCTGTTGGTCAGGAAGTAGATATTATCGAAGCTGGAACTGTTTGCTTGCTTCAAGTTGGAAGTGAACTGGCTGAAGTCTTGCGTAGCCTTTTCCCAGATAAGATTATTGTGGCAGACACAAAATGTGCTGATGCTGGTGGAACAGTTGCTAAAAATAATGCGGTTCGTGGAGCAGACTGGATGACTTGTATCTGTTGTGCAACCATCCCTACTATGGAAGCAGCTCTAAAGGCTATCAAGACTGAACGAGGAGAACGAGGCGAAATCCAGATCGAGCTTTATGGCGATTGGACTTTTGAACAAGCTCAGCTTTGGCTAGATGCAGGTATCTCACAAGCTATTTATCACCAATCTCGTGATGCTCTTCTTGCTGGTGAAACTTGGGGTGAAAAAGACCTTAATAAGGTTAAAAAACTCATTGACATGGGCTTCCGTGTATCTGTAACAGGTGGTCTAGATGTAGATACTCTCAAACTCTTTGAAGGTGTTGATGTCTTTACCTTTATCGCAGGTCGTGGAATTACAGAGGCTGCGGATCCAGCAGGAGCAGCGCGTGCCTTCAAGGATGAAATCAAACGAATTTGGGGGTAAATCATGGTACGTCCAATTGGAATTTATGAAAAGGCAACCCCAACACACTTTACTTGGCTAGAACGTTTAAATTTTGCCAAGGAGTTAGGCTTTGATTTTGTCGAGATGTCTATTGACGAACGTGACGAGCGTTTAGCAAGACTTGGCTGGAGTAAGGAAGAACGCTTGGAAGTTGTCAAAGCAATCTATGAAACTGGTGTTCGTATTCCTTCTATCTGTTTTTCAGGCCATCGTCGCTACCCATTGGGTTCAAAAGATCCAGTTCTAGAGGAAAAATCTCTAGAACTCATGAAAAAATGTATCGAATTAGCTCAAGACTTGGGAGTTCGTACGATTCAATTAGCTGGTTACGATGTTTACTATGAGGAAAAGTCACCCCAGACACGCCAACGTTTTATCAAAAATTTGAGAAAAGCCTGTGACTGGGCTGAAGAAGCTCAGGTGGTACTTGCTATTGAAATTATGGATGATCCTTTCATCAGTAGCATCGAAAAATATTTGGCTATAGAAAAAGAGATTGACTCTCCCTTCCTCTTTGTATATCCAGATATTGGTAATGTGTCTGCATGGCATAATGATATCTATAGTGAGTTTTATCTTGGTCATCATGCCATCGCAGCTCTCCATCTCAAGGATACTTATGCAGTGACAGAAAGTTCAAAGGGCCAGTTCCGAGATGTACCTTTCGGGCAAGGTTGTGTCAAATGGGAAGAAGCTTTCGATATTTTAAAGGAAACCAATTATAATGGACCTTTCCTAATCGAAATGTGGTCTGAAAATTGTGAAACAGTAGAAGAAACACGCGCAGCCATTCAAGAGGCGCAAGCTTTTCTCTATCCACTCATTAAGAAAGCAGGTTTGATGTAAGATGAATCAAGTAATCAATGCTATGCGTAAACGAGTCTGTGATGCCAATCAATCATTGCCAAAACATGGACTTGTCAAATTTACCTGGGGGAATGTATCTGAAGTTAATCGCGAACTCGGTGTCATTGTTATCAAACCATCAGGCGTGGATTATGACGAATTGACACCTGAAAACATGGTAGTGACTGATCTAGATGGTAAGATCCTAGAAGGGGATTTAAGACCATCTTCCGACCTCCCAACTCATGTGCAATTATATAAGGCTTGGTCAGAAATTGGTAGTGTGGTTCACACCCATTCGACAGAAGCTGTTGGTTGGGCTCAGGCAGGTCGTGATATTCCTTTCTACGGAACAACCCATGCAGATTATTTCTACGGTTCAATCCCTTGCGCCCGTAGTTTGACCAAGGACGAAGTAGAAGTGGCCTATGAAAAAGATACTGGCCTGGTTATCGTAGAAGAGTTTGAACATCGCGGACTTAACCCGGTTGAAGTACCAGGAATTGTTGTACGCAATCACGGTCCATTCACCTGGGGCAAAAATCCAGAGAATGCTGTTTATCACTCTGTCGTACTAGAGGAAGTATCAAAGATGAATCGCTTTACAGAACAAATCAATCCAAGAGTTGAACCTGCTCCCCAGTACATACTAGAAAAACACTACCAACGTAAACATGGACCAAATGCTTATTATGGTCAAAAGTAAGAACGATGAAGGAGGAGAAAAAGATAAATTTAGCTCCTCTTTTTACATTTGATTTTTATTGAGAGTAAAGTTGGAGTTGAAGTAATTTTGAAAGATTTTTTAGAAATAGCGCTTGATATATATATGGTAAAATAAAAAGAATTGCTGTGATATCAATAGATTTGGGGGATTTTTTAATATGGTACTGGATAAGGCAAGTTGTGATTTACTTCAATATTTGATGGATCAAGAAACGTCCAAAACGATTATGGCGATTTCGAAAGATTTGAAAGAGTCAAGAAGGAAAATTTATTATCACATTGACAAAATCAATGCTGCTCTGGGTGACGAGGCGCTTCACATCATTAGTATTCCACGAATTGGTATTCACTTAACGGAAGAGCAGAGAGATGCTTGTTGTAAACTATTATCGGAAGTAGATTCGTACGATTATATCATGAGTGCGCATGAACGTATGATGATAATGTTACTATGTATAGGTATTTCTAAAGAACGTATTACGATTGAAAAATTGATAGAGTTAACAGAGGTATCTAGGAATACTGTTCTCAATGATTTGAATAGTATTCGTTATCAACTAACTTTGGAACAATATCAGGTGACCTTGCAAGTGAGCAAGTCACAGGGATACCACCTTCATGCCCACCCTCTTAATAAAATTCAGTATCTTCAATCGCTTCTATATCATATTTTTATGGAAGAAAATGCCACTTTTGTATCTATTTTAGAAGATAAGATGAAAGAGAGGTTAGATGATGAGTGTTTGCTTTCTGTTGAAATGAACCAATTTTTTAAGGAACAGGTTCCTTTAGTTGAACAAGATTTAGGGAAGAAAATAAACCATCATGAAATAACTTTTATGTTGCAGGTTCTACCTTATTTGCTGTTAAGCTGTCATAATGTTGAACAGTATCAAGAAAGACATCAGGATATAGAGAAAGAGTTTTCTTTGATAAGAAAAAGAATAGAGTATCAGGTGTCTAAGAAATTAGGAGAACGGTTGTTTCAAAAGTTTGAAATTTCTTTGTCAGGACTTGAAGTTTCTCTTGTAGCTGTTCTCCTCCTCTCCTATCGTAAAGATTTGGATATTCATGCAGAAAGTGATGATTTTCGGCAATTAAAACTTGCTTTAGAAGAATTTATCTGGTATTTTGAATCACAAATCCGAATGGAGATTGAGAACAAGGATGATTTGTTACGAAATTTGATGATCCACTGTAAAGCCTTGTTATTTAGAAAGACTTACGGTATTTTTTCTAAAAATCCTCTAACAAAACAAATTCGATCCAAGTATGGAGAATTATTTTTAGTCACTAGAAAATCTGCGGAAATTTTAGAAGGAGCATGGTTTATTCGGCTAACAGACGATGATATTGCCTATTTGACGATTCATATTGGAGGATTTTTAAAATATACACCATCGTCTCAAAAAAATATGAAAAAAGTTTATCTCGTTTGTGATGAAGGTGTTGCGGTTTCGAGACTTTTGCTGAAACAATGCAAACTTTATTTTCCAAATGAGCAAATTGACACTGTATTTACAACAGAACAATTTAAGAGTGTGGAAGATATTGCACAAGTTGATGTAGTGATTACTACTAATGATGATTTGGATAGCAGATTTCCGATTTTAAGGGTTAATCCTATCCTTGAAGCAGAAGATATTTTGAAAATGCTAGACTATCTTAAACACAATATATTTCGTAATAAGAGCAAAAGTTTCAGTGAAAATCTTTCTAGTCTTATTTCGTCTTATATTGTAGACAGCAAGTTGGCTAGTAAGTTCCAAGAAGAGGTTCAAACACTTATAAATCAAGAAATAGTAGTTCAAGCTTTTTTGGAAGATATTTGAAGGACAGTCCAATGATGAACACAAACCTGTGTTTTTCTTGGTCTTTTTTAGTGTTTTGAAGGGTGGTATACTAATCTCAAAGATAACAATTATATCCAAAGGAGGCAACATATGCCAAACGTCAAAGAAATTACAAGAGAGTCATGGATTTTAGCCACTTTCCCAGAGTGGGGAACATGGTTGAACGAAGAAATCGAAGAAGAAGTCGTACCTGAAGGCAACTTTGCCATGTGGTGGCTAGGCAACTGTGGTACTTGGATTAAGACACCAGCTGGTGCTAACGTTGTCATGGACCTTTGGTCAAACCGTGGAAAATCAACCAAAAAAGTGAAAGATATGGTTCGTGGGCACCAAATGGCAAATATGGCAGGTGTTCGTAAGTTGCAACCAAACTTGCGTGTTCAGCCAATGGTTATCGATCCATTTGCTATCAACGAACTAGACTATTACTTAGTTTCACACTTCCACAGTGATCATATCGACCCATACACAGCTGCAGCAATTCTCAACAATCCTAAGTTAGAGCATGTTAAGTTTATCGGTCCTTACCACTGTGGACGAATCTGGGAAGGATGGGGTGTTCCAAAAGAACGTATCATCGTTGTTAAACCAGGTGACACTATCGAATTAAAAGATATGAAGATTCATGCAGTAGAATCATTTGACCGTACTTGCTTGGTAACTCTCCCAGTGAACGGTGCTGATGAGACAGGCGGTGAACTTGCTGGCTTGGCTGTTACAGATGAAGAAATGGCTCAAAAGGCTGTTAACTATATCTTTGAAACACCAGGTGGAACCATCTATCATGGTGCAGATTCTCACTTCTCAAACTATTTTGCAAAACATGGTAAAGACTTTAAAATTGATGTTGCTTTGAATAACTATGGTGAAAATCCGGTAGGTATCCAAGACAAAATGACATCTATCGACCTTCTTCGTATGGCAGAAAATCTGCGTACCAAAGTCATTATCCCAGTTCACTATGATATCTGGTCTAACTTCATGGCTTCTACTAATGAGATTCTAGAACTTTGGAAAATGCGAAAAGATCGCTTGCAATACGATTTCCATCCATTTATCTGGGAAGTTGGCGGTAAGTACACTTATCCTCAAGATCAACACTTAGTAGAATACCATCATCCACGTGGTTTTGATGATTGTTTTGAACAAGACTCTAACATTCAATTTAAAGCTTTGCTATAATATAAAAATATTCTTTGGAGGTTATCCGTATGTTGCATGATACGGATAATTTTCATATAATAGTAAAATAGAATGTGTGATTCAATAATCACCTCAAATAGAAAGGAAATTCTATGTCAAATCTATCTGTTAATGCAATTCGTTTTCTAGGTATTGACGCCATTAATAAAGCCAACTCAGGTCATCCAGGTGTGGTTATGGGAGCGGCTCCGATGGCTTACAGCCTCTTTACAAAACAACTTCATATCAATCCAGCTCAACCAAACTGGATTAACCGCGACCGCTTTATTCTTTCAGCAGGTCATGGTTCAATGCTCCTTTATGCTCTTCTTCACCTTTCTGGTTTTGAAGATGTCAGCATGGATGAGATTAAGAGTTTCCGTCAATGGGGTTCAAAAACACCAGGTCACCCAGAATTTGGTCATACGGCAGGGATTGATGCTACGACAGGTCCTCTAGGGCAAGGGATTTCAACTGCTACTGGTTTTGCCCAAGCAGAACGTTTCTTGGCAGCCAAATATAACCGTGAAGGCTACAATATCTTTGACCACTATACTTACGTTATCTGTGGAGACGGAGACTTGATGGAAGGTGTCTCAAGCGAGGCAGCTTCATACGCAGGTTTGCAAAAACTTGATAAGTTGGTTGTTCTTTATGATTCAAATGATATCAACTTGGATGGTGAGACAAAGGATTCCTTTACAGAAAGTGTTCGTGACCGTTACAATGCCTACGGTTGGCATACTGCCTTGGTTGAAAATGGAACAGACTTGGAAGCCATCCATGCTGCTATCGAAACAGCAAAAGCTTCAGGCAAGCCATCTTTAATTGAAGTGAAGACGGTTATTGGATATGGTTCTCCAAACAAACAAGGAACTAATGCTGTACACGGCGCCCCTCTTGGAGCAGATGAAACTGCATCAACTCGCCAAGCCCTCGGTTGGGACTACGAACCATTTGAAATTCCAGAACAAGTATATGCTGATTTCAAAGAACATGTTGCAGACCGTGGCGCATCAGCTTATCAAGCTTGGACTAAATTAGTTGCAGATTATAAAGAAGCTCATCCAGAACTGGCTGCAGAAGTAGAAGCCATCATCGACGGACGTGATCCAGTCGAAGTGACTCCAGCAGACTTCCCAGCTTTAGAAAATGGTTTTTCTCAAGCAACTCGTAATTCAAGTCAAGATGCCTTGAATGTTGTGGCAGCTAAATTACCAACCTTCCTAGGTGGATCAGCTGACCTTGCTCACTCAAACATGACTTATATCAAGACGGATGGACTTCAAGACGATACCAATCGCTTGAATCGTAACATTCAGTTTGGTGTTCGTGAATTTGCAATGGGAACAATCTTGAACGGGATGGCCCTTCATGGTGGACTTCGTGTATACGGTGGAACTTTCTTCGTCTTCTCTGATTATGTGAAGGCAGCTGTCCGCTTGTCAGCCTTACAAGGACTTCCTGTGACTTATGTCTTTACCCATGATTCAATCGCAGTTGGGGAAGATGGTCCGACTCACGAACCAGTTGAGCATTTAGCAGGTCTTCGTGCTATGCCAAATCTAAATGTTTTCCGTCCAGCAGATGCGCGTGAAACGCAAGCAGCTTGGTACCTTGCAGTGACAAGTGAGAAAACACCAACTGCCCTTGTCTTGACACGTCAAAACTTGACTGTTGAAGATGGAACAGACTTCGACAAGGTTGCTAAAGGTGCTTATGTTGTATATGAAAATGCAGCCGACTTTGATACCATCTTGATTGCGACAGGTTCAGAGGTTAATCTTGCTGTCTCAGCTGCTAAAGAATTGGCTAGTCAAGGCGAAAAAATCCGCGTAGTCAGCATGCCATCTACAGATGTCTTTGATAAACAAGATGCAGCTTACAAGGAAGAGATTCTTCCAAATGCAGTCCGCCGTCGTGTTGCAGTCGAAATGGGTGCAAGTCAAAACTGGTACAAATATGTTGGTCTCGATGGTGCCGTTCTAGGTATTGATACCTTCGGAGCCTCTGCCCCAGCACCAAAAGTATTGGCAGAATATGGCTTTACTGTAGAAAATCTTGTAAAAATTGTTCGAAACTTGAAATAATCCTAAAAATCAGGGCGTAAGCTCTGGTTTTTCTTACCAGAAAAGTAAGGTACAATCTTGTAAAAGTAGCTGAAATTTGATATAGTAGTCCTATGTAAAAGACAAAGGAGAAAACAATGAATCCAAATATTACTTTTTTAATCATGCTTGTAGGTATGATGGCCTTGATGTTCTTTATGCAACGTTCTCAAAAGAAACAAGCTCAAAAGCGTATGGAAAGCTTAAATAAACTACAAAAAGGCTATGAAGTGATTACAATCGGTGGACTTTATGGAACAGTCGATGAAGTAGATACGGAGAAGGGAACAATAGTTCTTGACGTAGATGGAGTTTACTTGACTTTTGAACTAGCTGCTATCAAGACAGTATTACCGCTGAAAGAAACAGCTTCACTAGAAGGCGCAATTGAAAAATAAGACGGGATCACGAACTCCCGTTTTTCTATAAAAGAAAGGAAATGGGATGAAAAAATTAGTCTTTGTCTGTCTGGGAAATATTTGCCGTAGCCCTATGGCCGAGTTTGTTATGAAATCAATGACAGATAACTACGAAATCCAAAGTCGAGCAACTTCCTCTTGGGAACATGGCAATCCGATTCATAAGGGGACTCAGGGAATTTTTCAACAGTATGAGATTCCTTATGACAAGAACAAGACATCGCTTCAGATTAGTAAGGAAGATTTTGAAGCCTTTGATTATATTATCGGAATGGACGCTTCAAATATTTCTGACTTACGTCAGATGTGTCCAGTAGACTGTCAAGATAAGATTTACTCATTTTCATCTGAAAGTGTTCCAGACCCTTGGTATACAGGAGATTTTGAAGAAACCTATCGACGTGTTCAAGAGGGCTGTCAAGCTTGGTTAGAACGTTTAGAAAAGGAGAGTTAAGGTGGAAAATCTTACGAATTTTTACGAAAAGTATCGTGTCTATCTGACTCGTCCACGTTTAGAGCTTTTGGCAGTAGTTACCATTGTTTTCTGTGCTGTACTCGTCTTTTTTCTAAATATTCCAGGAAAAGGTGTCTTAAAACTCGATAATGGAACGATTGTTTATGATGGCAGTCTTGTCCGTGGTAAAATGAATGGTCAAGGTACCATTACCTTCCAAAATGGAGACCAATATACAGGTGGCTTCAACAATGGAGCCTTCAACGGAAAAGGTACCTTTCAATCTAAAGAAGGCTGGACCTACGAAGGTGATTTTGTAAATGGTCAGGCTGAAGGAAAAGGGAAACTAACAACAGAACAAGAAGTCGTTTATGAAGGAACTTTTAAACAAGGCGTTTTTCAACAAAAATAAAGCCTCCTTATCAAAGGAGGTATTATTAGAACTACAAGGTAAGCGCTTACCTGTAAATCCCTTTCTTTCCAAATCCCTCTTCCAAGCAAGTTTGTGAAATAAAAAACATTTGAAATAAATTTCACAAACTTCAAAGATAAAACCTGATAAGAAAAGAAAATGAGAAAAGTTTCACAAGAGTTTAAAAATTCTTTGTGAAATGTTTATGAAACTGTTTACAAAGTTGAAATAATACGTTATAATAAACTTGTGAAGAAATTAACAAAGGATATCGATCCTTGAAAGCTATGGAGGAAAATATGGCTGATAAAAAAACTGTGACACCAGAGGAAAAGAAACTCGTTGCTGAAAAACACGTAGATGAGTTGGTTCAAAAAGCTCTAGTTGCCCTTGAAGAAATGCGTAAATTGGATCAAGAACAAGTTGACTACATCGTTGCCAAAGCATCAGTAGCAGCTTTGGATGCCCACGGAGAATTGGCTTTACATGCCTTTGAAGAAACAGGACGTGGTGTATTTGAAGACAAAGCAACTAAGAACTTGTTTGCCTGTGAACACGTAGTAAACAACATGCGCCACACTAAGACAGTTGGCGTTATCGAAGAAGACGATGTAACAGGATTGACTCTTATTGCTGAACCAGTTGGTGTTGTTTGTGGTATTACTCCAACAACAAACCCAACATCAACAGCAATCTTCAAATCATTGATTTCATTGAAGACACGTAACCCAATCGTCTTTGCCTTCCATCCATCAGCACAAGAATCATCTGCTCATGCAGCTCGTATCGTCCGCGATGCAGCTATCGCAGCTGGTGCTCCTGAAAACTGTGTGCAATGGATTACTCAACCATCTATGGAAGCAACAAGTGCCCTTATGAACCACGAAGGTGTTGCGACAATCCTTGCAACAGGTGGTAATGCCATGGTTAAGGCGGCTTATTCATGTGGTAAACCAGCTCTTGGGGTAGGTGCCGGAAACGTTCCAGCTTATGTTGAAAAATCAGCAAACATTCGTCAAGCAGCACACGATATCGTCATGTCTAAATCATTTGATAACGGTATGGTCTGTGCATCTGAACAAGCAGTTATCATTGATAAAGAAATTTACGATGAATTTGTAGCAGAGTTCAAATCTTACCACACTTACTTTGTAAACAAAAAAGAAAAAGCTCTTCTTGAAGAGTTCTGCTTCGGCGTCAAAGCAAACAGCAAAAACTGTGCTGGTGCAAAATTGAACGCTGACATCGTTGGTAAACCAGCAACTTGGATTGCAGAACAAGCAGGATTTACAGTTCCAGAAGGAACAAACATTCTTGCTGCAGAATGTAAAGAAGTTGGCGAAAATGAGCCATTGACTCGTGAAAAATTGTCACCAGTTATTGCCGTTTTGAAATCTGAAAGCCGTGAAGATGGTATTACCAAGGCTCGTCAAATGGTTGAATTTAACGGTCTTGGACACTCAGCAGCTATCCACACAGCTGACGAAGAATTGACTAAAGAATTTGGTAAAGCTGTTAAAGCTATTCGTGTTATCTGTAACTCACCTTCTACTTTTGGTGGTATCGGGGACGTTTACAATGCCTTCTTGCCATCATTGACACTTGGATGTGGTTCTTACGGACGCAACTCAGTTGGGGATAACGTTAGTGCCATTAACCTCTTGAATATCAAAAAAGTCGGAAGACGGAGAAATAACATGCAATGGATGAAACTTCCTTCAAAAACATACTTTGAACGTGATTCAATTCAATACCTTCAAAAATGTCGTGACGTTGAACGTGTCATGATCGTTACTGACCATGCCATGGTAGAGCTTGGTTTCCTTGATCGTATCATCGAACAACTGGACCTTCGTCGCAATAAGGTTGTTTACCAAATCTTTGCGGATGTAGAACCGGATCCAGATATCACAACTGTAAACCGTGGTACTGAGATTATGCGTGCCTTCAAACCAGATACCATCATCGCACTCGGTGGTGGGTCTCCAATGGATGCTGCCAAAGTAATGTGGCTCTTCTACGAGCAACCAGAAGTGGACTTCCGTGACCTTGTCCAAAAATTCATGGATATCCGTAAACGTGCCTTCAAGTTCCCATTGCTTGGTAAGAAGACTAAATTCATCGCGATTCCAACTACATCTGGTACAGGATCTGAAGTAACACCATTTGCCGTTATCTCTGATAAAGCAAACAACCGTAAATACCCAATCGCTGACTACTCATTGACACCAACTGTGGCAATCGTAGATCCTGCTTTGGTATTGACAGTTCCAGGATTTGTTGCTGCTGATACTGGTATGGACGTATTGACTCACGCGACAGAAGCATACGTATCACAAATGGCTAGTGACTACACTGATGGTTTAGCACTTCAAGCTATTAAATTGGTCTTTGAAAATCTCGAAAGCTCAGTTAAGAATGCAGACTTCCACTCACGTGAGAAAATGCATAACGCTTCAACAATCGCTGGTATGGCCTTTGCCAATGCCTTCCTAGGTATTTCTCACTCAATGGCCCATAAGATTGGTGCGCAATTCCACACAGTTCACGGACGTACAAATGCCATCTTGCTTCCGTACGTTATCCGTTACAACGGTACACGTCCAGCTAAGACAGCAACATGGCCTAAGTACAACTACTACCGTGCAGATGAAAAATACCAAGATATCGCACGCATGCTTGGACTTCCAGCTTCTACTCCAGAAGAAGGGGTTGAATCTTACGCAAAAGCTGTCTACGAACTCGGTGAACGTATTGGGATCCAAATGAATTTTAGAGACCAAGGAATTGACGAAAAAGAATGGAAAGAACATTCTCGTAAATTAGCCTTCCTGGCTTATGAAGACCAATGTTCACCAGCTAACCCACGTCTTCCAATGGTAGACCATATGCAAGAAATCATCGAAGATGCATACTATGGCTACAAAGAAAGACCAGGACGCCGTAAATAATTGTTTATCAGTCTAGAAGCAAGACAAAAACTCAATTTGAGGGAAAGATCCAGTAATTTTTCTATGATAAAAGGCATCCTATCAAGGTTTTTGAACACCTGATAGGATGCCTTTTTATGATATTGAGGCCTTTTTGCCCTTTTTGAAAAACTAGAATAGAAACAAAATATATAATAGATTGAAACTAGAGTAGTACACATCTGCTTCTAAAACATTGTTAGAATTCGATTTGACTGTCCTGATCAATTTGTCCTGTTCTTATTTCATTTTAATATATAAAAAATATAGTATAGTAGACTGAATCTAAAATAGTACGAAACAATTGCTAAAACATTTATAGAAATTAATTTTACTTTTCTGATAGAGTTGTTCACATCTTATTTCAATTCACTATAGTTTAATTTAAGAGTAGTATTTACTAAGGCCCAATTAAAATCAAAGAGCAAACTAGAAAACGAGTGCCATTCAGCTCAAAACACTGATTTGAGATTGCAGATAAGACTAGCCCCCTCATTAACAGATTTACGATAAAACGATGACAAGGTGTGTTGCTTTTTGATTTCTAAAGAGTATAATGATAGATCTCTATAAAATAAGTGCGAAGGAAATGAGCTTTTATAGTCCTTTCGTTTTAAAATACTATCTCAGATATTCTTATATCGACAAGAAGTTTTTGAGTCATTCCCTCATCATACATATTAAATAAATAGTGGCTCATTCAATTTTTCACTAGAATAATAAGCTAGTATAGTAAACTGAAATAAGATATAAACAAATAAATTGGAGCTTAACATCTATTTCCAGCAATTTTTTAGAAATTGCAGTGGACTATTCTAGATTCAATACATTATAAAAACTAGAGTAAAAGAAAAGGATTGGATCTTGTGTAATGCAGGATCCAATCCTTTCAATCATTTTGTCCAACTTTTGGAGGTTCCTACAATGTAGCCGTCATTAATAAAGACAGATGGGAACGACAGTGTTCCTATTTATTTTGATAGAGATCGATGAATTCTTTAGATAGCAACTGAATAATCTCTGTTGAAGCCATTTGGTCTTCTGCATGCATAAATAGCAAGGAGAATCCTATTTTTTCTCCAGTAGCTTCTTTTTGTATGAGATTAGAGTGAATCTTGTGCGCTTCTACTAAGGAGTCTTCCGCTTCTTCAACTTTAATTTTCGCTTCTTTTAAATTTCCCGCCTTAGCTAGTTGGATGGCTTCAATAAAGGATGATTTGGCTGCTCCACTATTGGCAATGAGCTGAAAACAGATATATTCCATTTCTTCTGTCATCTTATTTCTCCTATCCATGCAAGTGCTTGTTCCAGAACTTTTGCTCCATTCATCATTCCGTAATCCCGCATATCAATGGTATCTACAGGGGTATTTCCTGCAATTTCTTTCACAGCAAGTAACTCATAACGAATTTGTGGCCCAATTAGAATGACATCTGCTTCATGGATATTCTTTTTAGCTTCTGTCATTGATTTTGCTTGGATAGAAATTTCAATCCCACGTTCAGTCGCACTTTGTTGCATTTTTTTAACAAGCATACTTGTCGACATTCCCGCATTACATACTAATAAAATTTGTTTCATAATCTTAACCTTCCATTTCTTGTTCAACAACTTTGTCATTAACTTTGATAAATGGAATGTATAGAAGAACTCCAAGTGCAAAGATGATGAATTGAACTAGAACTGCTCTCACGTCCCCTGCTGTTGCTAACCATGCATTTAAGAATACTGGTGTAGTCCAAGGAACTTGTATAAATGCAGGACTCATGAATCCTGTAACTGTTGCTAAGTAGCTGATTAAAATACCAAGGACTGGAACTGTGATAAATGGAATAGCTAATGAAATGTTATAAACGATTGGGTAACCGAATAATACTGGTTCATTGATATTGAAGATACCAGGTCCAAAAGATAATTTAGCCACGTTTTTAGAAACAGCATTGCGACTCACTAAGAATGTTGCTATTAATAAACATAATGTAGATCCACTACCACCCATTAAAGCGAATGTTTGTATTTGTGATAAGTTGATGATGTGTGGAATGGCTTGTCCATTATTTGCTGCAGTGATGTTTTCAGTAATGTTAATTAATAGTAATGGTTCTAGGATGGCACTGTAAATAACTGCTTGGTGAATACCAAATAGCCATAACATATTTCCTAAAGAGTAAATAATAATGACCCCGATTAAGCTTGTACCAATATGACGAATTGGTTCTTGAATAAAGATTGTAATGATTGAGATTAAGTTCATTCCAGTTATATTGAATAATAATGCTGAAACAACCCCAAATAAGGAGATGACGGTCATGACTGGAAGTAATACGCTAAATGATCTACTAACAGCTGGTGGAATATTTTCACCAAGGTTCATTTGTAAAGCTTTAACGTTTGATAATTCAATGAATAATTCTGTTGCAATAATCGCTACGATAACCCCGGCGAACATTGCGCCTGTACCTGTGTTGTTGAATGAAAGAACACCTGAAATGTTTACCGCATCTTTTGCTCCGTCAGGAACTACAGAAACTGTATTTGGCATCATCACAATTAAAGAAACTAATGATAGCATTGATGCTGCTAACGGGTTTTCGAAATCTCTGTTTTTAGCTAAGAAATAACCAACCATTACAGCAATAATCATACCTGAAATACTTAAAGTACCGTTTGCAATTGTTATTCCCCAATATTGGAATTTTGTTAATGTATCCCCTTGGAAAATCCACTTAAATACCGTGTTGTTCAAAAGAACGATTAAACCTGCCAAAATATATAATGGCATTACTGTTACGAATGCATCTCTTAGGGTTTTTAAATGAATTTGGTTCCCTAGTTTACCAGCAAAGGTGGCAAATTGATCTATAAATTTTGAGCTTTTCATCTGAATATCTCCTCTCTTTACTCCTCAATTTCTACTTCAAAACCGTTATTGTCACTTACTTTGCGATACCATCTTCCTGAGCTCTTGATGGTTCTCTTTTGCGTTTCTAAATCAACGGAGATAAATCCGTAACGATTCTTATATGCATTATTCCAAGACCAGCAATCAAATGCGGTCCAAGCGTGGTATCCAAAACAGTGACTTCCCTCTTCAATGGCTTTATGTAGCCATCTTAAATGTTCTTCATAAAATTCAATACGATACACGTCATCGATAACTCCATTTTCATCGATAAACCGTGCTTCGTTTTCAACACCCATTCCGTTTTCACTGATAAACCATGGAATATTATCATATTCTTCCTTCACAATCATAGCAATATCATAAATGGCTTTCGGAAAAATTTCCCAACCACGATATGGATTCATGCGACGCTCCGGCCATTCATACTCTTTGAAGTATTGGTCTGGCATCCAGGGCGTCTGATATTCCTCAGGATTTGCTTGTGCTTGAACACGTTTTGGATGGTAGTAGTTTACTCCAAGAAAATCAACCGTATTTGATTTCATCAGTTGAAGCTCTTTTTCGGTATGACTCCATAACACGCCATCTCTCTCTAGCTGTTTTACCAATCTTTCTGGGAAAGTTCCTTTAACAGCTGGATTCAAGAAGACTTTGTTAAAGAAGTCTTCTGTAAATCGACTTGCTTCTAAGTCTTCTGGAGAATTACTTCTTGGATAAGCAGGTGTCAAGTTTAAAATAATCCCAATCTTTCCATCAAGTTCTAATGAGCGATATAGTTGAATCACTTTTGCACTAGCAAGGTTTAGATTATAGATGACTTGTACGGCCTCTTTTCCCTTTCCTTTTAGATTTGGATAATGGAAAGCATATAAGTATCCTGCTTCTGGAATGACCATTGGCTCATTGAAAGTTGTCCAGTAATGAACCTTATCTCCAAAGCATGTGAAAGCAGTCTTGGCAAACTTCACGAATAACTCCACTACATGTTTGCTTTCCCAACCACCGTATTTTTGAAGAAGTTCCACTGGTAAATCAAAATGATGTAAATTCATCACAAGATCCATCTGGTTCTTTTTAGCTTCTTCAATGATGGCATTGTAGAAAGCAATACCTTTTGGATCAGGCTCACCTGTCTCTAAATTCTTGATGAGTCGACTCCATTGGATGGAAGTGCGGAAAGAATTAACTCCAATTTCCTTCATCAAGTGGAAATCTTCGGTGTAAGTATGAAAAAAGTTACTGGCTACAAGAGGTCCGACATTATCGAAAAAATCTTCTGGATGCGTTTTGAACCAGTAGTCCATCACATTTTCATGTACTTTTCCATATTGACCTTCTGTCTGAGGTCCGCTAGAAGCAGCTCCCCACCAAAACAGATTAGGAAATACTAACTTTTTTTTCATGCTCAACCTCCTTTCTATTATTCTATACATAAAGTATAGCATAATTTTAAAATTTGTCTAGACATTTTTAAAAATTGTTTATACATATCTTGTGTTTGCCTCATTTCTTGAACTTTGTTATACTACTATTAGAATATTATAGAGAGAACCAGATTAAATGAGTACAAAATATTTATTTATTTACAATGAGATTCGTGAAAAGATTCTTTGTAATAAATATACCATGAACGAACAATTGCCTGATGAAATGACATTAGCTAAACAGTTTGCCTGTAGTCGAATGACGATCAAAAAAGCTTTAGACTTGTTAGTTTCTGAGGGCTTAATTTTTAGAAAACGTGGGCAGGGAACCTTTGTTCTCTCTCGTGGCAGCTCAAAAAGAAAATTAATCGTTCCAGAAAGAGATATCCGGGGACTGACAAAAATATCTGAAGATGCTCATTCTACAATTGACTCGAGGATTATTCACTTCAAATTAGAATTTGCAAATGAATTTTTAGCAGAAAAACTACAGGTCGCTTTGCAGAGTCCAGTTTATAATATTTACCGCCTGCGTATTATTGACGGTAAACCTTATGTTCTGGAACAAACTTATATGAGTACCGATGTTATTCCAGGTATTACTGAAGATATTTTACAAAAATCGATTTACAATTACATTGAAGGAAAGTTAGGATTGCATATTGCCAGTGCTACAAAAATCTTACGAGCTTCTTCTAGTTCAGAAAATGAGCAACATTACTTGCAGCTCCTTCCAACGGAACCGGTATTTGAAGTAGAACAAGTGGCTTATTTGGATAACGGAACTCCGTTTGAGTACTCGATTAGTCGTCATCGCTATGATTTATTTGAATTTAATTCTTTTGCATTACGACATTCCTCCTAGGAGAAAATGTGAAAATGAAGCCAATCTTTTACAGGCTCTAGTTTAAGAAAAATTTAAAACAGGGCAAGAAGGTCCCATCTATGCTTAAATGGTTTCTCTTTTCTAAATAAGATGACTTTAAAAGAGTGATCGTTTTATCCATCATGTTGAAAAATATCTTCGTATAGCTTATAGAGTAGGTACTGAAATTGTTCACCTGATCTACTTCTTATAGTTATTTAGTTTTAAATAGTGTTTCAAACATTCTTACACTGACGAGAAGTTTTTGAGTCTTTTCTTGTAACACATATAGTATATTGAGGTTAGAATAGTAGACTGTGACTTCTAAAAAATTGCTAGAAATGAATTTCAATCTCCCAATTTATTTGTTCATATCTTCTTTTAATATATTAAATAAATTCTGAATCATAATCATTTAAAAAAATTTTATTTTTTTTATTTTTCATTACGAATAATATAGATGAAGGGGAAAGAGTATGAAAACAGAACTGTTTCTTTTGCTATTAGTTCAAAAGGAGAAAAAATGAAAGTAGAAAATATTTCGTATAGGGTGGATCATCGTATATTGTTTGATAATATTTCTTTTGATACTTTGAGTTCAGGCGTGACATTAATTACTGGTAAAAATGGTACAGGAAAGTCAACTTTACTATAGTAGATTGAAACTAGAATAGTACACATCTACTTATAAAATATTGTTAGAAATCGATTTGACTATCCTGATCTATTTGTCCTGGTCTTATTTCATTTCACTATATTTCAAATTGAGTATGACGAAGTGCGCTCCCATGTCCTGGGAACGCACTTTCTTCATATTTTTCATATTCTTGAATCCATCGATAAAGACTATTGGGATGAATTTTTAAAGTTGAACTAATCATTTTTACAGGATGAGGTTTACAGCAGAGAGTTTGAAGGCTTTATCAAAGGTTTTTCTTGGCATAATGACTTTTCCTCGTTTCCACTTAATTTTGTGTCTACTTTATTATACCAAGTCCACCCTTAAGTTAGATAATAAATCTAACTTAAGGAAGCTAGAAGGATGAGAATCCAGGTGGTCAAGAGTCCCAAACTTAAGCTGATGGGGACACCCAGAATAATTTGCTTTTTGAAGGCAAGGCCACGTTCCTCTATATTGGGAAGTGAGAGTTGAATGAGAGAACCAGCTGATGAAAAGGGTGAGATATTAGTAGATAGAGCGCCAATAACGGTGGCTGTTGTGAGTAAGTGAATATCAATCTGAGGATTTTGAGCACTGATGATAGCAATGATGGGAAAGAGGGCTGGAGCTACAACGGATAGGGTGGAACTAAAGAGTGACATCACTCCGGCTATCACACAAAAGAACAGAGGTAACCAGAAATGAGGAATGGTTGTTGTCATGAGGTGCCCTATCAGTGTGACTAAACCTGACTTGACCGCTAGAGACATTAGTAAGCTCATGCCGCAGAGCATGATAATTGTAGCCCAGGGAACCTTAGCTAAAATGGCTTCTTGCTTCCCTAATTTGAGCCTTAAGGCGAGGCAGACCATGAGTATTGAGACAAAGCCAATATCAAATGTTTTTTGATAAGTAGCTATCCAGGCGATGTTTGGGAAAATGAGATGCAACAAGGGAAAAAGCCAAACCAAAACCATGCTGCTGATCATGAGCAAGGTGGTTTGTCTTTGAACCTTGCTGAGGAGTGGTGGTTGGTCAATAGTCAAGGATGAGTTTGTTCTTCCCTTACTATAGTGACTGTAACAGGATAATAAAAGCAAGACGATGAGTGGGTAGATAATGCTGACGATAAAGATATGATTGCCAAGTGAAAAAGCTTGCTCTTCCCATCCCATTTGCTTAAACAGGCCTTGAAAGACAATGCCTGAGCTACTGGTTATCAAATTAGCCCCTCCTGAAGCTCCCCAATTGACGGCTTGAGCTCCAATCAAAGGGTGTTTGTCCGCTTTTTGACAGAGGGTAATCGCTAGAGGACAGCAAACGGCCATAGTAGTGAAAAATCCAGCACCTAAAGCAGACAAAAGGGTTGCCATCAGGTATAAAATCATGTAGAGGGCGTTAGGGTAGGTGCGTGTGCGGTAGAGAATGTGTTGAGCCAAAACATCAAGAGTACCGTTAGTTGTTGCAACGTTATAAAAGAGAGAGACGCTAAAAATGGTAAAAAAGAGTGAGGTTGGCCAAAAATGAAGAAGTTCTTTGGGGCTTAATCCCATGAGAGTGGTTGCGATGAGGTAAGAAAAAGCAATAGCCAGCAGGCCAATATTGATTTTGGTGCGGTAACCAATTCCAATGGCTAGAGCAATGGCGCTAATCATTATTAAATGAATCATTGAATTGTCCTTTCAGTTAGAATATGGAAATAGGTTGGCAATTTTGGCGCTCAAAAGACCACCTGTTTCCTATTGGTACTTGACTATTATACACAAAAAAAATACAATTGTCTTGACAATTGTATTGACACTTGTTAGAATTAAAAATGAGGTATTCAGGCTTGTGATTTCCTATGGAAGTTAATAGTGATTGCCTCTAGTGCTTACAAGTGATATTAAAAATAGAGGACTTAGTGATGTCAATCATTTCAACTGATTTAACCCCTTTTCAAATAGATGATACATTGAAAGCAGCCTTGCGAGAAGATGTTCATTCCGAAGATTACAGTACCAATGCCATTTTTGATCATCATGGCCAAGCCAAGGTGTCGCTTTTTGCCAAGGAAGCTGGTGTTTTAGCGGGACTAACCGTTTTTCAAAGGGTTTTTACCCTATTTGATGCCGAGGTGACCTTCCAGAATCCTCATCAATTTAAGGATGGGGATCGTTTGACTAGTGGCGATTTGGTTTTAGAAATCATAGGCTCGGTGAGAAGTCTCTTAACATGTGAACGCGTTGCCTTGAATTTTTTACAACATTTATCAGGGATTGCTTCGATGACAGCTGCTTATGTAGAAGCCTTAGGCGATGATTGCATTAAGGTATTTGATACTCGAAAAACTACTCCTAATTTACGTCTTTTTGAGAAATATGCCGTGAGAGTTGGCGGTGGCTATAATCATCGCTTTAATTTATCAGATGCTATCATGCTAAAAGACAATCACATTGCGGCAGTAGGTAGTGTTCAAAAGGCAATTGCTCAAGCGCGTGCCTATGCCCCTTTTGTGAAAATGGTCGAGGTGGAAGTGGAAAGCCTTGCTGCTGCCGAAGAAGCTGCGGCGGCGGGTGCTGATATTATCATGTTGGATAATATGTCATTGGAACAGATTGAACAGGCCATTACCCTAATTGCAGGACGTTCTCGGATTGAATGTTCTGGAAATATTGATATGACCACTATTAGCCGTTTTCGTGGTTTAGCGATTGATTACGTCTCCAGTGGTAGTTTAACCCATAGTGCTAAGAGTCTTGATTTTTCCATGAAGGGTTTAACCTACCTTGATGTCTAAGTTGTAAAATAAACTAACTTTTTAAAGGATGTCTTTCCTCTAGAACGAGTTTTATGTCAGATAGTTTAAACGCCTCTTCAAATATAGTAAAATGAACCAAAAATAGTACACAATGTGGTATAATCTTCTTATGGCATATTCAATAGATTTTCGTAAAAAAGTTCTCTCTTATTGTGAGCGAACAGGTAGTATAACAGAAGCATCACACGTTTTCCAAATCTCACGTAATACCATTTATGGCTGGTTAAAGCTAAAAGAGAAAACAGGAGAGCTAAACCACCAAGTAAAAGGAACAAAACCAAGAAAAGTTGATAGAGATAGACTTAAAAACTATCTTACTGACAATCCAGACGCTTATTTGACTGAAATAGCTTCTGAATTTGGCTGTCATCCAACTACCATCCACTATGCGCTCAAAGCTATGGGCTACACTCGAAAAAAAGAACCACACCTACTATGAACAAAACCCAGAAAAAGTAGCCTTATTTCTTAAGAATTTTAATAGTTTAAAGCACCTAGCACCTGTTTAGATTGACGAAACAGGATTCGATACTTATTTTTATCGAGAATATGGTCGCTCATTAAAAGGTCAGTTAAGAAGAGGCAAAGTATCTGGAAGAAGATATCAGAGGATTTCTTTGGTTGCAGGTCTAACAAATGAATGGTGAGTTAATCGCTCCAATGACTTACGAAGAGACGATGACGAGCGACTTTTTTGAAGCTTGGTTTCAGAAGTTTCTCTTACCAACATTAACCACACCATCGGTTATTATTATGGATAATGCAAGATTCCATAGAATGGGGAAGCTAGAACTCTTGTGTGAAGAGTTTGGGCATAAACTTTTACCTCTTCCTCCCTACTCACCTGAGTACAATCCTATTGAGAAAACATGGGCTCATATCAAAAAGCACCTCAAAAAGGTATTACCAAGTTGCAATACCTTTTATGAGGCTCTTTTGTCTTGTTCTTGTTTCAATTGACTATATATCACGGATACAGTTGGGAAAGAAGCTATTAAACATTTGGAGAGTCCTTTTGGGATGAACATGTCAAATATTACTATAGATGGGCAAGAAATGGATCTGAGTCAAACGATGCCTTCTTATGCTCAAGTAGTGAGTCTTTATGAGGATACAAGCATCTCTGTTAGTAGTAATGAGACGGACAAAGTGTTGGCTGGATCCCTCTATACTGATACAAATGAACAGGGATTAACGATTCCAAGCAGTTTACTAAAAAATTGGAATGAACAGACAGGAAAAAATTTGACAGCTAATGATCTTATTGGCAAATCAGTCTCAGCCAGCATTGTAGAAAGTGCTGCCGAAACTAGTAAGATTGCTCAATTTCAAACGAAGATTGTACGTGTAATCAATGATGAAGATGACATGGAGGCCAGCAACAGTTTCATGCTGTCTCATCAAATGGAAACGATTTTGAAAGAGGCTGGATTTACGAAAGCTGTATCTTATTTTATCTTGGAACTCAAAGATCCATCACAGACAAAAGTAGTAACAGAAGAATTACAGAAAAATAAGAAGTATACTGTGCTTTCTCAACAGAGAGTTCTTGATATTGTGATTACCTTTATTCGTGTTATTCAGGGATTATTGATTGTGCTTTCATCACAAGCTATTGTGGTAGCAGCGGTTATGATTGGTATCATTATTTACATCAATATCATGCAACGTTCCAAGGAAATAGGTGTCATGAAAGCAGTTGGTTATCAGAATCGTGATGTCAAAGGAATTTTTATTTACGAGGCTATCTGGATTGTAGGCATCGCCTTGCTGCTGGCATTTTTGGTTGCACAAGGGGTGGGAAGTTTGGCGAATGCGATTGTAAGTCACTTTTACCCATCCATCACTAAGGTTTTTGAATTAAATCTTTTATCTGTTTTAGGAGCTCTAGTTTTCGCTCTATTACTTGGTTATGTCTCAGCCTACTTCCCGGCGCGTAAGATTAGTAAAATGGATCCTGTAGAATCGTTACGCTATGAATAATAAGGGATTCCTTGATTTACAGTCTTAAAAAGAAACTCACATAGAAAAACAATGGCCATACTTGCAATTCAACTCAAATAGTTGTATAATAGGTTTGTTGAAAGGTGATTTGTAGTGATTCAAGTTACTCTTTTCACAATAAAAATTTCATGATTTTCATAAGGAGGAAATCACTAATGGTAGTTAAAGTTGGTATTAACGGTTTCGGACGTATCGGTCGTCTTGCTTTCCGTCGTATCCAAAACGTAGAAGGTGTTGAAGTTACACGCATCAACGACCTTACAGATCCAGTTATGCTTGCACACTTGTTGAAATACGACACAACTCAAGGTCGTTTCGACGGTACTGTTGAAGTTAAAGAAGGTGGATTTGAAGTTAACGGTAAATTCATCAAAGTTTCTGCTGAACGTGATCCAGAACAAATCGACTGGGCTACTGACGGTGTAGAAATCGTTCTTGAAGCTACTGGTTTCTTTGCTAAGAAAGAAGCAGCTGAAAAACACCTTAAAGGTGGAGCTAAAAAAGTTGTTATCACTGCTCCTGGTGGAAACGACGTTAAAACAGTTGTATTCAACACTAACCACGACGTTCTTGACGGTACTGAAACAGTTATCTCAGGTGCTTCATGTACTACAAACTGCTTGGCTCCAATGGCTAAAGCTCTTCAAGACAACTTTGGTGTTGTTGAAGGATTGATGACTACTATCCACGCTTACACTGGTGACCAAATGATCCTTGACGGACCACACCGTGGTGGTGACCTTCGCCGTGCTCGCGCTGGTGCTGCAAACATCGTTCCTAACTCAACTGGTGCTGCAAAAGCTATCGGTCTTGTAATCCCAGAATTGAATGGTAAACTTGATGGATCTGCACAACGCGTTCCAACTCCAACTGGATCAGTTACTGAATTGGTAGCAGTTCTTGAAAAGAACGTTACTGTTGATGAAGTGAACGCAGCTATGAAAGCAGCTTCAAACGAATCATACGGTTACACAGAAGATCCAATCGTATCTTCAGATATCGTAGGTATGTCTTACGGTTCATTGTTTGACGCAACTCAAACTAAAGTTCTTGACGTTGACGGTAAACAATTGGTTAAAGTTGTATCATGGTACGACAACGAAATGTCATACACTGCACAACTTGTTCGTACTCTTGAATACTTCGCAAAAATTGCTAAATAATTCTTGAGTCGATAAAAAGCAAGGCCTCTTGGTCTTGCTTTTCTTATATGGAAAAATGGATGACACAATCATCCATTCTTTTTTAATTCTGTTTCAAAAGTATTTGAGAGGGCAGTGAAGTTTAATTTTTCTAATGTAAGTGGATGGGTAAAGGAAAGTCGAAAGGCATGAAGCATAAGCCGACTTGTCTTTGAATTGCTGTTATAGAGAGGGTCGCCCAAAATAGGGAAGTTATGATGCGAAAGGTGCACACGGATTTGATGTGTTCGCCCTGTCTTTAGTTTGCAACGAACCAAGGAAGTTTTGTTTGAGAATTGCTTTAATCTGCTTACATGCGTTTCGGCATATTGCCCATTTTTTGTATCAACTACTCGTTTTCTGCGATCATGGCGATCACGTCCGATTTTGTCTCTGAAAACAAGTTCTTTTCTGTTTATATTTCCATCAACTAGAGCCCAATATTCCCTAGAAATCTCTTTTTTCTCCAATAAGCGATTGAGAATGGGCAGGATAAAAGGATTTTTGGCAAAGAGAACCAAACCACTGGTTTCCATGTCCAGACGATGAACGACATAGCAGGTTTGGCCAACATAGGCACTGACATGGTTAAGAAGGGCAATTTCGTTTGGTTGATTACCATGTGTTTTCATCCCCTCTGGTTTGTTTACAATAATCAAGTGTTGATCTTGATAAACTTCCTGCACTAAGTCTGGGTTGCCCCAAGGGATCGTCTTTTGGGAATAATCTTCCTCGTCAAAAGTCAACTGGCAAACATCTCCAGGATTTACGATTTCGTTCCAGTGGACTTCTTCTTGATTTATCAAAATATGTTTCTTGATTCTCAAAAAATGACGGATTTTTCTAGGGATGAGGAGTTGTTCCTCAAGTAATTGCTTTACCGTCATTTGAGGTAGAGAGGCGGGTAATGTAAATGTGAATTGCATACAGATATTGTAACAAAAAAAGCCCTATTTGGATAGGAAATAGCTAAATTCTTGTCTTCCTATGATGAAGATGATAAAATAAACGCATGAAATTAGATAAATTATTTGAGAAATTTCTTTCTCTTTTTAAAAAAGAAACAAGTGAACTAGAGGACTCTGATTCTACTATCTTGCGTCGCTCTCGTAGTGATCGAAAAAAATTAGCCCAAGTAGGTCCGATTCGAAAATTCTGGCGTCGTTATCATCTAACAAAGATTATCCTTATACTAGGTTTGAGTGCAGGCTTGCTAGTTGGAATCTATTTGTTTGCTGTAGCCAAGTCGACCAATGTCAATGATTTGCAAAATGCCTTGAAAACTCGGACTCTTATTTTTGATCGTGAAGAAAAAGAGGCTGGTGCCTTGTCTGGTCAAAAGGGAACCTATGTTGAGCTGACTGATATCAGTAAAAACTTGCAGAATGCTGTTATTGCGACAGAAGACCGTTCTTTCTATAAAAATGACGGGATTAACTATGGCCGTTTCTTCTTGGCTATTGTCACTGCTGGACGTTCAGGTGGTGGCTCTACCATTACCCAACAGCTGGCTAAAAACGCCTATTTATCACAAGATCAAACTGTTGAGAGAAAAGCGAAAGAATTTTTCCTTGCCTTAGAATTAAGCAAAAAATATAGTAAGGAGCAAATTCTAACCATGTACCTTAACAACGCTTATTTTGGAAATGGTGTGTGGGGTGTAGAAGATGCGAGTAAGAAATACTTTGGAGTTTCTGCATCAGAAGTGAGTCTGGATCAAGCTGCGACTCTGGCAGGGATGCTCAAGGGGCCGGAACTGTATAATCCCTTGAATTCCGTAGAAGATTCTACTAATCGGCGCGATACTGTCTTGCAGAATATGGTTGCAGCAGGATATATTGATAAAAACCAAGAAACAGAAGCTGCTGAAGTTGATATGACTTCGCAATTGCACGATAAGTATGAAGGAAAAATCTCAGATTACCGTTACCCCTCTTATTTTGATGCGGTGGTTAATGAAGCTGTTTCCAAGTATAATCTAACAGAGGAAGAGATTGTCAATAATGGCTACCGCATTTACACAGAGCTGGACCAAAACTACCAAGCAAATATGCAGATTGTTTATGAAAACACATCGCTATTTCCGAGGGCAGAGGATGGAACGTTTGCTCAATCAGGAAGTGTAGCTCTCGAACCGAAAACAGGGGGAGTTCGTGGAGTTGTCGGTCAAGTTGCTGACAATGATAAAACTGGATTCCGGAATTTCAACTATGCAACCCAATCAAAGCGTAGTCCTGGTTCTACAATTAAGCCTTTAGTTGTTTATACGCCAGCAGTTGAAGCAGGCTGGGCTTTGAATAAGCAGTTGGATAACCATACCATGCAGTATGACAGCTATAAGGTTGATAACTATGCAGGGATCAAAACGAGTCGAGAAGTTCCTATGTATCAAGCCTTGGCAGAATCGCTTAATCTACCTGCTGTTGCCACTGTTAATGATTTGGGTGTCGACAAGGCTTTTGAGGCAGGCGAAAAATTCGGACTCAACATGGAAAAGGTCGACCGTGTTCTTGGTGTCGCCTTGGGAAGCGGTGTTGAAACCAACCCTCTTCAAATGGCTCAAGCATACGCTGCCTTTGCAAATGAAGGTTTAATGCCTGAAGCTCATTTTATTAGTAGAATTGAAAATGCTAGTGGACAAGTTATTGCGAGTCATAAAAATTCACAAAAACGGGTGATTGATAAGTCTGTAGCTGACAAGATGACCAGTATGATGTTGGGGACTTTCACCAACGGTACCGGTATTAGTTCATCGCCTGCAGACTATGTCATGGCAGGGAAAACTGGAACAACTGAAGCAGTTTTCAATCCGGAGTACACAAGTGACCAGTGGGTAATTGGTTATACTCCGGATGTAGTGATTAGCCACTGGCTTGGCTTTCCGACCACTGATGAAAATCACTATCTAGCTGGCTCTACTTCAAACGGTGCAGCTCATGTCTTTAGAAACATTGCCAATACCATTTTACCTTATACGCCAGGAAGTACCTTTACGGTTGAAAATGCTTATAAGCAAAATGGAATTGCACCAGCCAATACAAAAAGACAAGTACAAACCAATGATAATAGCCAGACAGATGATAATTTGTCTGATATTCGAGGGCGTGCGCAAAGTCTAGTAGATGAGGCTAGCCGGGCTATCTCAGATGCGAAGATTAAGGAAAAGGCTCAAACAATATGGGATTCGATAGTCAATCTATTTCGCTAAGATGCTTGTCAAAGCCTAGCTTTCTTGTTATAATGGATAGGATGGAGGCGTTATGGCACTAAAAAAAGCAAGCCTAGCTTGTGCGGTTTGTGGTTCGAGAAACTATTCAATCAAGATCAGCGGAAACCCCAAGCCTACACGACTAGAAGTAAATAAATTTTGTAAGCATTGTGGCAAGTACACTACACACAGAGAAACGAGATAGGAGAGAGCGATGCGTTTTATTGGAGATATTTTTAGACTTCTTAAAGACACAACGTGGCCAACTCGCAAGGAAAGCTGGAGAGATTTTCGTTCTATCATGGAATACACAGCTTTCTTTGTAGTAATTATTTACATTTTTGACCAGTTGATTGTTTCAGGTTTGATTCGATTTATTAACATTTTTTAGAAGATTAGTGGAGTTAATTACACTAGAAATCTTCTATTTATGAAAGGAAATATCATGGATAGTTTTGATAAAGGGTGGTTTGTTTTACAAACTTATTCTGGTTATGAAAATAAGGTGAAAGAAAATCTATTACAACGTGCACAAACCTACAATATGTTGGATAATATTCTACGCGTTGAAATTCCAACACAAACAGTGCAAGTTGAAAAAAATGGAAAGAGAAAAGAAGTAGAAGAAAATCGCTTTCCAGGTTATGTTCTTGTAGAAATGGTCATGACAGATGAAGCTTGGTTTGTTGTTCGAAACACACCAAATGTTACAGGATTTGTCGGATCACACGGGAACAGATCAAAACCAACTCCATTATTGGAACAAGAAATTCGCGACATTTTGGTATCTATGGGACAAACTGTTCAAGAATTTGATTTCGATGTTGAGATTGGTCAAACTGTACGTATTATTGATGGTGCTTTTGCAGACTACACTGGTAAGATTACAGAAATTGATAATAACAAAGTGAAAATGATTATCTCTATGTTTGGTAATGACACAGTTGCAGAAGTAAATCTAAACCAAATCGCAGAATTATAACCCTGAGAGAGGCTGGAGCTTCTCTTTTTTGTGCAGTTTAGGAGCTAAAGG